>WBZX01000006.1_pt1 | contig 221395 bp, 211 predicted proteins | sample 5204211 | NCBI WGS metagenome assembly WBZX01 (sample SAMN12344362, study PRJNA552823) | activated sludge metagenome | biome: Activated sludge suspended growth; feature: Nitrification reactor; material: Wastewater; isolation source: activated sludge from nitrification reactor of wastewater... | reverse complement strand
CGCCGCGGCGTCCGGCGCGTCGTGCCAGGTCGGCACGATCCACAGGCGCGGCGAGATCGGGATGGGGTCGAACTGGGCTTGCGTGAGCCGCACCCAGTCGGCATCGGCCACGGTCTCGATGGTATAGCCGGCGGGGACCGGCACCTTGATGGTGGCCGCCGCTTCGGCGAGGATCGCCGCTACGTCGGCCGTTTCCTCGAACAGCACGGCGGCGATGCTGCGCTGCCAGAGTTCGGCCGTGGGGTGGTCGGGTTCACCGAACAGCGGGGTTTCGTCCAGTGTGCCGGCGTCGGCGTCTTCCAGCGACACCGACAGCGCACCGGCTTCCATCAGGGCGTCGGACAGCGGTTCGGCAGTCCTGGAGTCGACGAGGAGACGGAGGGATTGCCAGGGCATCTTGGTGAGCGGATAGCGGTGCGTGGTGAGTGGTTATGCCCGCTCACTGCTCACCGCTTACCCTTTTTCTCCAGCCAGCTTGTGCTCCAGATAGTGGATGCTCGTGCCGCCGGCCATGAAGGCGGCGTCGTGCATCAGGTCCTGGTGCAGCGGAATGTTGGTCTGGATGCCTTCGACGACCATTTCCATGAGCGCGCCGCGCATGCGCGCGATGGCCTGGTCGCGGGTGTCGCCGTAGGCGATCAGCTTGCCGATCATCGAATCGTAGTGCGGCGGCACGAAGTAGCCGTGGTAGACGTGCGAGTCGACGCGGATGCCGGGGCCGCCGGGCGCGTGATAGTTGGTGAGGCGGCCCGGGCTGGGCACGAAGGTGGTCGGATGCTCGGCATTGATGCGGCACTCGATGGCGTGGCCCTTGAAGCGGATGTCCTTCTGCTTCCAGGGCAGTTTCTCGCCGGCGGCGACGCGGATCTGGGTCTGCACGATGTCCACGCCGGTTATGAGTTCGGTGACGGGGTGTTCCACCTGCACGCGGGTATTCATCTCGATGAAGTAGAACTCGCCGTTTTCGTAGAGAAACTCGAAGGTGCCGGCGCCGCGGTAGCCGATCTTGCGGCAGGCTTCGGCGCAGCGTTCGCCGATCTTGTCCCGCAGTTTGGGATCGAGACCGGGGGCCGGGGCTTCTTCCAGCACCTTCTGGTGGCGACGCTGCATCGAGCAGTCGCGTTCGCCCAGGTGTACCGCATTGCCGTGTTCGTCGGCCAGGATCTGGATTTCGACGTGGCGCGGCGTCTGCAGGAATTTTTCCATGTAGACCATGGGGTTGCCGAAGGCGGCCCCGGCCTCGGTCTTGGTCATGGTGACCGAGTTGAGCAGCGCGGCCTCGGTGTGCACCACGCGCATGCCGCGCCCGCCGCCGCCGCCGGCGGCCTTGATGATGACCGGATAGCCGATGGCGCGAGCGATCTTGAGGATTTCGTCCGGATCGTCCGGCAGGGCGCCGTCGGAGCCGGGTACGCAGGGCACCTTGGCGTCGAGCATGGCCTGCTTGGCGGCAACCTTGTCGCCCATCAGGCGGATGTTGTCGGGCCGCGGGCCGATGAAGGTGAAGCCGGACGACTCGACGCGCTCGGCGAAGTCGGCGTTTTCCGACAGGAAGCCGTAGCCGGGGTGGATCGCTTCGGCGTCGGTGACTTCGGCCGCGGCAATGATCGAGGGAACATGCAGATAGCTCTGCGAGGACGGCGCCGGACCGATGCAGACGGACTCGTCGGCGAGCTTGACGTACTTGGCCTCGCGATCGGCCTCGGAATAGACCGCGACCGTCTTGATGCCCATTTCGCGACAGGCGCGCTGGATGCGCAGGGCGATTTCGCCACGGTTGGCGATCAGTATCTTTTCAAACATGGGAAGTCTCCGCGGCAAACTCGCCCTGACGGCCTGCGGCCGCCGAGCGATCTGGCTCCGCCGCTGCGCTGCCTTGCGGCAGCTGGTCACCGCGGTTTGCAATCAGGATTTTTTCGAACATGCGTTTGAGGGGCCGGGAACAAGGATGAAGGGACCAGGAGTGCCGCTGTGTACGGCCGCTCCCTGAGCCCTAGCCCCTCTAGCGCCTGGCCCCTGTCTCCATTCAGCCAATCACAAACAGCGGCTCGCCGTATTCCACCGGCTGGCCGTTCTCGACCAGGATGGCCTTGATGGTGCCGCCCTGATCCGCTTCGATTTCGTTCAAGAGTTTCATCGCCTCGATGATGCAGATCGTGTCGCCGGCGGCCACGTTCTGGCCGACTTCGGCGAAATTCTTGGCGCCGGGCGCCGGCGCGCGGTAGAAAGTGCCGACCATGGGCGAGCGTACCACGTGCCCTTCGGGGACCGCGTCCTCGACAGGGGCGGCCGGTGCGGCGCTGGCAGGTGCGGCCGCGGGGGGTTGCACGAAATGCTGCTGCGGCGCTGCCATCATCATCGGCGCGCCGGCGATGCTCTTGGCGATACGGACCTTTTCCTCGCCTTCGGTGATTTCCAGTTCGGCGATGCCGGAGGCTTCGACCAGGTCAATGAGCTTTTTCAGTTTTCTGAGATCCATGGGGCGTCCTGTCTTGAAGATGTCGCAGCGCGTATTCCAGCGCCAGTTCGTAGCCGTGCGCGCCCAGCCCCGACACCACGCCGACGGCCAGGTCGGAGAAATGGGAATGGTGGCGGAAGGTTTCGCGCGCGTAGATGTTCGAGAGGTGCACTTCGACGAAGGGGATGGCGACGGCGGCCAGCGCATCGCGCATCGCCACGCTGGTGTGCGTGTAGGCGGCGGGGTTGATGAGAATGAATTCGACGTGGTCGCGCGCTGCCTGCTGGATGCGGTCGACCAGCGCGCCTTCGTGGTTGTGCTGGAAGGTCTCGACGATCGCCCCGGCAGCTTCCGCCCGGGCGACGAGTGTGCGGTTGATGTCGTCGAGCGTGGCCAGTCCGTAGTGCTTGGGCTCGCGGCTGCCCAGCAGATTCAGGTTGGGGCCATGCAGCACCAGGATGTGCGGGTGCAGACTGGGGACCGATTTGGTCGCGGTGCGGCCGGTTCGCTTGGTCGTCATGGCGGCGAGTTTGCCGTAATTAAAGGTAAATTGTCCAGATATTGACGCTAAATCGCTTCTATGCGTCGATTTTGCGCAGGCTGGCGTCCAGCACGGCGCGCGGCAGCCGGCCCAGATGGCGTAGAACCACCTTGCCCTGGCGATCCAGCACGATCGTGTAGGGAAGGGCGCCGTCCGGGTTGCCGAGTTGCCTGGATAGCGCGTGGGCGCCGCCCTCGCCGACCAGAACGGGGTAGTCGACCGGATGCTGTTGCAGGTAGCTGCGCACGTTTTGCGGCGTGTCCACCGCAATGCCGATGACTTCGACGGCGCTGCCGCGATATTGCCGACGCAGGGCCGAGAAGTCCGGCATTTCCTCGCGGCAGGGGGCGCACCAGCTGGCCCAGAAATTCACCACCAGCGTCTTGCCGCGCCATTGTGCGAGCGTCTGGGGCTGCCCTTGCGCATCGGGATAGGCCAGTTGCCAGAATCCGGGCGGGAGGGCGCCGGCGGGCGACGGCGGGCTGTAGCGGCTATGCGCAAGCCACATGCCCGAGGCCAGGGCAAGCAGCGCCAGTGGGGCTGCGATCAACCAGGGTTTGCGCATACCGGGCATGTTGCAAAGCACATCGCCCCGCAAGCGGGGCGATGGGGCCTGCAGTTGGTCGGCTTACTTGGCCGCGGCTTCCGGGGACGCGGCCGGCGCAGCGGGCATCATGCCACCCATCATCTGCATCCACATCGAGGGATCGAAGGGATTGCCTGCGGGGGCGGCGGCCTGCGGTGCGGAGGTGGTGGCTGGTGCAGGCGACGGCGGCATCATGGGGAAAAAGGGCATGGGTGCGGCCTGTGCCGGGGCCGGCGACGCCGGCATGTATGCATAGCCGGGTGCAGGCGCGGTGGGCATGGGCGGGAAGAACGGCATGGGCGCTACGGCCGGGGCGCCATAGCCGGGTTGCATCATCGCGAACGGATTCATGCCGGCATTGGGATTCATGTAGGGATTGCCGGCGGCCATGGGATTGAGATAGGGATTCATCATGGCCTGCGGGTTGTACATCTGCGCCGACATCATGCTGCTGCCCATGGGCAGCATCATCGGAGCGGCCATCATGCCCAGGGGCGCCATCATGCTCATGGGATTCATCATGGCCATCGGATTCATCATCGCCATGGGATTCATCATCTGGGTCATGCCGAATTGGGCGTGGACGCTGGGTGACCCGATCAGAAGTGCTGCGAGGGCGAGTTTGCGGACTTGCATAGGTTCAAGACTCCAGTAGGGCCGGCATCCGGCGCATGAAAAAACAAAACAAGCGGGCCCGCACAACGCGCGGGCCCCGGAACAGCATGGAAAGCTTATTTCGCTGCAGCAGGCGGTGCGGTCTCGGCGGCGGGGGCCGGCGGCGGCATCATGGGCGCCATGGGAACCATCATGGGCGCCATCGGGGCCATCATCGGGCCCATCGGGGCCATCATTGCGCCCATCGGCGCGGTCATCTGGGTCATCGGCGCCATCATCGCGCCCATCGGTGCGGTCATCTGGGTCATGGGCGCCATCATCGCGCCCATCGGTGCGGTCATCTGGGTCATGGGCTGCGCCATTGCGCCCATCGGCTGCATCATGCCGCCCATGGGTTGCATCATGTTACCCATCATCGGACCCATCGGCTGCATCATCGGGCCCATCATGCCCATCGGCGCCATCATGCTGCCCATCATGGGGGTCATGCCGCCCATCATCGGGCCCATCATGTTCATCGGCGCCATCATCGGCTGCATCATCGGGCCCATCATGTTCATCGGCGCCATCATGCTGCCCATCATGGGCGTCATGCTACCCATCATCGGTGCCATCATGCCCATGGGGGCCATCATCGGGCCCATCATCGCCATCGGGTTCATCATCTGCTCCATGCCGAACTGGGCGTGGGCCATGGGGCTTGCCAGCAGGGCGGCGGTGAGGGCGAGTTTGCGTGTGTTCATGGTGAACCTCCGAATGGTTGCCGGTAACCCGGCGGGCATTTGCTGAAAATCAGCAGGTCTTGCTTCTTGTTGGCGGGCCTTCTGCAGTCTAGTGCCTTGCCGGGTAAAGGCCAAGCAAGCAGGCTTGCGGCTCGCCCGGGATCGATTTAGAGGTCGCCGTTGGCGCCGGCGCGCATGACGTTGTCCATCTTGTCGTGAATGTCCTTGGCCATGGTGGCCAGCTCGGGGGTGATGCCCATCGAGCCGTTGATGCTGTCGAGCCAGGCCATGTCCCAGTCCAGCGTCAGTACCCAGATGTTCTTTTTGTTGTCTTCCATCACGGCAATGCGGCAGGGCAGGTAGACGATGGCCTCGGGGACCAGCTTCATGATTTCGCGGCCGGCGGCGATGTCGCAGAAGTGGAAGACTTCCATGCGCGGCGAGGTGGTGTCGCCCAGTACGGCCTGGATGTCCTTGATCATGGGCGAGTGGCCGACGAGCTTGAGGTTGAGCTGGTTGGCGCGCAGTTTCATCGACTCGACCACGTCGTCGAAAGACACGCCGGGCTTGGCCTGATACTTGGTCGTCATGTAGTTCATGACGTCGCGGATATTGAGTCCCATGTTGGCCATCATCGGCAGCATCGATTTCATCAGCTGCTTTTTCTGTTCGGCGGTCGGTGCCGCGGACATCGCCCAGGGAATGGCGTCCTTCAGTGCGCCCGTGCCCTTGGGCATCAGCGCCATCGGGCTGGGGGCGGGCGCGGGCACGTTCTTGAGGTAGGGATTGCCGGTGTTCGGATAAGCGGGGGTCTGTGCCATGGCCTGGGCGGCGAAGCCGGCGCAGAAGGCGAAGACGAGATGCTGCAGCAACTTGGACATGGGGCAAAACCTCCGGGTGGTCGTGTCGGGGCCCGTGTATCAGGCGAATTTATGTGACAAATGATAGCGGATTAAGGCGGATTGTCGTATGGCACAGATGTCCAGGACGGATAACCCGGAAAATGCGGGTCGCGCATCCGCCTGGCAAAAGCACCGACGGCCGCATGGCGGCCGTCGGTGCGGGCGGAAAATCGACGAACTACAGTGTGCCGTAGGAATGCAACCCCGACAGGAACATATTCACGCCGAGGAAGGCGAAGGTGGTGACGGCCAGGCCGATGACCGCCCACCACGCCAGCATCGGGCCGCGCAGGCCTTTGACCAGGCGGATATGCAGCCAGGCTGCGTAGTTGAGCCACACGATCAGTGCCCAGGTTTCCTTCGGGTCCCACGACCAGTAGCCGCCCCAGGCTTCCGCGGCCCACATCGCGCCGAGGATGGTGGCGATGGTGAAGAAACCGAAACCGATCGCGATGGCCTTGTACATCATGTCGTCGATGACTTCGAGGCTGGGCAGGCGGCTGGCCAGGATGCCGCGCCGCACCATCAGGTAGCCCACGCCGAGCATCGCGGAAAGCGAGAAGGACCCGTAGCCGATGAAGTTCGCCGGCACGTGCAGCTTCATCCACCAGGACTTGAGCGCGGGGACCAGCGGCTGGATCTCGTGGGCGCCGCGGTCGAAGGTGTACCAGAGGATGAAGCCGACCGCGGCCGAGATCACCAGCAGCACGAGCGCGCCTAGCTGGCGGGTCTGGTAGCGCGCTTCGTAGTAGAGATACATCATCGCGGTGATGAGGCAGAACAGGACGAAGACCTCGTAGAGATTGGAAACGGGGATGTGACCGACATCCGCGCCGATGAGATAGGACTCGTACCAGCGCACCATCAGGCCGACGAAGCCGAGCGCGACAGCGCTCCAGGTCAGCGCGCTTGCGGTTTTCAGTACGAAACCCGAACGCGACAGCAGGCCGGCCCAGTAAGTGAGCGTGGCCAGTCCGAACAGCGCGCACATCCACATGATGGCGGCCTGGCTGGAAATCAGGTACTTGAGGAAGAAGGTCTCTTCCATGCGCGCGAGCGTGCCGTGGTACTGGGCGATGGCAAACAGGCTGATTGCGCCGACGACGACGAAGAGCGGGCGGAAGGGCTTCCAGAACCAGCCGAACGCGCTCAGCGCGGGGATGGCTGCTAGCAGGATGCCCTTCTCGTAGATGTCCATGTATTCGCCGAAGCGTGACAGGGCGAACAGGCCGCCGCTGGCGACGATGAGGGCAAACAGCCAGTCGAACCACGACAGGCGCTTGAATAGCGGGGCGGGTTGGGTGAGTGCGAGTTCCATAGCGAGATCTCCGGGGGCTTGTGCGTCGGGCTGTCTAGCGGGCGAGCTGGTCGAGTGCCTGTGCGTGCTGCGCGAATTCCTTTTCGAAATCGATGGTGTGCTTGGCGGATGACATCGCCAGCAGGGCGCGGCCCGATTCGATGCGTAGCCAAACGCGACGCTCGCGTACATAAAGCATGAAGAATACGCCGAGCGTCAGCAAAAGCGAGCCGAAATAGACCACGCTCTTGCCGGGGGAACGCGTGAGCTGCAGGCCGCTTGCCTTGACCTCATCGTACTGCATCAATTGCAGGTAGACCGTGGCGCCGTAGACGAACATGTCGCTCATGCTGTTGAGCGAGTCGCGCACCAGCCAGCCGGTGGCGTCGTCGGATTTGGGCGGTGGCAGCCTGGCCTCGCGATCGGCAATCTGCAGGGCCTCGAAAGCCGAGAGCTCGAGGATGCGCAGATAGGTGGATGCCGCCTTTTCGCGTTCGGCTGCGGGTACTTTTTCTTCGATGAAACGTCCCAGCGAATTGAATCCGCCGTCGGCGAACAGCGCCAGCACCTGGGTCGCGCTGAATTTGAGCTTGTCCTCGATCTCGGTGCCCCAGGCATTCTGCGGCAGAGCCTGGCGCGCGAAGCGCGCGGCGATCTCGGGGCGCAACGCCGGATTGAGCAGGGCGCCGCGCAAACGCATGAAGGTGTCGATATTGCCCTCGGCGTCGAGCGGCATGCGCAGGTAGCGGAAGGCCTCGTTCGGCGATTCGCGTACGCCGGACATCAAATACCAGCGACCGTCGAGCTCCAGCGGCAGCATGTAGTTGGAAAATTCGCGTGCCTGACCGCGGCTGTCGCGCAGCTTGTACTGGAAGCTCGGTCCGACGTTGCGCAGATGGGCCTTGTCGGCGACCGGGCTGCCGCCGAACACGCTCATTGCCTTGTTCGATGGCGCATCCTCGCCGCCCATGTTCTCGATATTGAAAGGGCGGAAATCGGAGAATTCGAGGGTGTAATTCCCTGTGGGGCTGGTCAGCGTGGTGTCCTGGTGCACGGTGCCTTCGACGGGAAAGTCGGCTGCCGTGGGGGCAAACAGATTCCAGCCACGCAGGGTCAGTCGCGTGCCGCCATCCGCGAAACTGGCCTGGTAGATGGCGATGCCGTCGTGGATCAGGGGGTGGTTGACCGCGATCGTCGCATCCCTGATTTTTTTGCCCGACTTGTCGAAGAGTTCGACGTCGCTCTCGAAGTTCTTCGGTTGCCCGGTCGTGTAGTGCTCGATGCGGAATTGCTTCAATGCGATGGTGAAGGGCAGGTCCTGCACCAGATAGCCGTCAGCCACGTTCAGGAAGACGACGGCGGCGCTCGAGCCTTCGGGGATTTGCACGCTGCCGCGGAACGACGGGTTGGACGGCGACAGCCGGGAGATTGCCGGCACCTGGCTTTGCGGGATGTCGCGCGTTTCGATTTTCTTCATCCCCAGCAGCTGCTGGACCTTGAATACGAGATTGCCGTCCATCAGGCCGCCTATGCAGATCAGCACGATGGCCGAGTGCGCGAGGAAATAACCCAGACGGTTCCAGCTGCCGGCCTTGGCGGTCAGCAGCAGGCCCTGTTCGCGGGAAACCTGTCTGACCTTGTAGCCCTGTGTCTCGAGGTAGCGCTGCGCGCTGGCGGCCAGGGTTTCCGGCGGCTGCGTGATCGAGACTTCATGCTTGTGCTTGAATGCCGCGAGTGACTGTTCGCTGATGTGCTCGCGAAAGCTCTTCATTTCGCGCAGGAAGTTGGGCGCGTTGCGCCAGATGCAGACGCTGGTCGAGAGGACGAGGAAGGTCAGGATCAGCAGGAACCAGGCTGCATGGTAGACGTCGTAGAGCCCGAGTTTCTCGAATGTCTCGAACCAGAAGGGCCCGAACTGAAACAGGTAGTTCGCGTAGGGCTCGGCCTGCTTGAGCACCGTGCCGATGACCGAGGCGATGGCGAGTATGGACAGCAGGCTGATGGCGAAGCGCATCGAGCTCAGCAGTTCAAACAGGGATTTGCCGTACGAGTTGGGAACGTTATTCATGCGGGGGAAATAAAAAAGGGTGGCCTGCGCCACCCTTCCATCGACTCAAGCAAGGCGGAAAAGTTTACCCGCTTCGGCTTGCCGGTGTGCAGCCGGCAGCCGATGGATCAACGCAGCCCCTGAATGTAGGCAGCGACCGCCTTCATGTCGGCGTCGGTCATCTTTTGCGCGATCGAGCGCATCATTTTTGCGGCGTCGTTGGCGCGAGTCCCGATGCGGAAGTCATTCAGCTGGGTGTAGATGTAATCGCTGTGCTGGCCGGCCAGTCGCGGGAACTGGGTCGGAATGCCCTTGCCTTGCGGGCCGTGGCAGGAGGCACATGCCGGCACGCCGGCGCCCTGCACGCCACCGCGGTAGATCTTCTGGCCCACGAGCGCCAGCTCCTGGTCCTTGGAGGTGCCGGGCTTGGCTTGCTGGGCACTGAAGTAGGCGGCCAGGTTCAGCATGTCCTGGGGCGACAGGCTGGCGACGATGCCGCCCATCACCGGATTCTTGCGTTCGCCCGATTTGAAGTTGTTCAGCTGCTTGTTGATGTACTCGGCGGTCAGGCCGGCCAGTTTGGGATTGGCGGCGACGGCGCTGTTGCCGTCCACGGCATGGCAGCCGGCGCAAACCTGGTTGACGATGCTTTCGGCGGCCTTGGGGTCACCCTTGCTGGCCGGTGCGGCAGCGGGTGCGTTGGCGAAAGCGGAAGTGGCAACCAGCGCGGCGGCCAGCGTGACGACGAGTTTCATGAAAGCTCCTGAAGCCTGCTTGACGTGGGGATTGCAAAATTTGGGGAAGCAGGTAGTTTAGCGGCAACTAATATGACTGCCAAGCCTGTGCTGAATCGTGCCAAATTTCATATTTCTGCCGCACAGCTGCGTGATTTGCCGTACAGCCGGGGCGAGGTGGCTTTCGCCGGCCGCTCCAACGCCGGAAAATCGAGTGCGATCAACCTGCTGACGCGCAAGAACCGGCTCGCGTTCACATCGAAAACGCCGGGCCGCACGCAACTCATCAACTTTTTCGAACTCGATGCAGATACCTTCCTGGTCGATTTGCCGGGATACGGTTACGCCAAGGTTCCGCCGGAAGTGCGGGCAAAGTGGGAAACCCTGTTGTCGCGCTATCTGCAGGAGCGCGAGGCGCTGGTCGGCATGGTATTGATCATGGATGCGCGTCACCCCCTGACGCCGCTGGACCGGCAGATGCTCGACTGGTTCGTGCCGACAGGGAAGCCGGTGCACATTCTGCTGTCCAAGGCGGACAAGCTGTCCAACAATGAACGCGTGCAGACCCTGCGACGTGTCGCCCAGGAGTTGGCCGCCCGCCCGGAGATCAGCGTACAGCTGTTTTCCAGCCTGTCGCGCATGGGCGCGGAAGCGGCCGCAGAACGTATCGAGGGCTGGCTAGCGCAGGCTGTACAAGTGGCGTCGGCGACCGCGTCGCCCCCGTAACGGCGAGCCCCAAACAAAAAAGCCCCGACCAAGGGAGGGATCGGGGCTAAAAATGCCTTAAGGGGATTAAGGCACCCGCTCAGGGAGGAGAAGCGGGAGACGATGCAAAACCGTCTGTGAACTAGAGTCGGGGTACGGTCGAATAGTTCCGTGCCCGCATTATTTTTTGGAGTCCGTGTGAATCTGCCTAATTCCGCCTTTCCGGCAACCCGTATGCGTCGTATGCGCCGCGATGCCTTTTCCCGGCGCCTCATGCGTGAGCACTCGCTTACGGCAAACGATTTTATTTATCCTGTTTTCGTCCTGGATGGACAGAACAGGCGGGAGCCGGTCGCGTCGATGCCCGGGGTCGAGCGGGTGTCGATCGATCACCTGATGTCCGTGGCCGAAGACTGCGTTCGCCTGGGAATTCCCGCGCTGGCCCTGTTTCCCGTCATCGATGGGGCGCTCAAGTCGCCGGGTGCCGAGGAGGCCCTCAATCCGGAAGGATTGGTGCCGCGTACCGTGGCCGCCCTGAAAGCGCGTTTCCCGGAACTGGGGGTCATTACCGATATCGCGCTCGATCCTTACACCAGCCACGGCCAGGATGGGCTGATCGACGCTACGGGTTACGTGATGAACGACGAAACGGTTGCAATCCTGGCGCGCCAGGCGGTGGTGCACGCGCAAGCCGGGGCGGACGTCGTTGCGCCCTCGGACATGATGGATGGCCGGGTCGGTGCGCTGCGGGCCGCCCTGGAGACGGGCGGGCATATCCATACACGGATACTGGCCTATGCTGCGAAATATGCCTCCAGCTTCTACGGGCCGTTTCGCGACGCGGTCGGCTCGGCCGGCAATCTGGGCGCGGGCAACAAGTACACCTACCAGATGGATCCGGCCAACAGCGACGAAGCCCTGCGTGAAGTCGGCCTGGATTTGCAGGAAGGCGCGGACATGATCATGGTCAAGCCCGGCATGCCTTATCTGGACGTGGTACGCCGCGTCAAGGAGACCTTTGGCGCGCCGACCTATGCCTATCAGGTAAGCGGTGAGTACGCCATGCTCAAGGCTGCGGCACAGCAAGGCTGGCTGAACGAGCAGGCCTGCGTACTTGAATCCTTGCTGGCTTTCAAGCGGGCAGGCGCAGATGGGGTACTGACTTATTTCGCACGGGAGGCGGCGACCTGGCTGCAAGCCGGGCAGACTTAAATTTCTGGGGCTTCATGACGTTAACTTGATTATGCAAGACCAGACTCACACTGGGATGCGAGCCTCTGGAGCGTGAATATGGTTTACAACCTCAAAAATCTGTTTGCAGGCCGAAGACATACGGCAGCGGATGATTTCGACAAGACGATCGTCAACATCCTGAGCCCCTACAGGCTCAAGGACCTGTGCCCTGCCATGCACGATGCGCCGAATACCCAGGAAGACAACCTGGGCGAGCAGTTGTTCAAGATCCGGCTGGCGCAATCCGATGCGACACGCAGTGCGGCCACCATGCTGGTGCAGAAACGCTATGCCTGGCGTGGCTACAAGGCAGGCGAGATCAGGAAAGAGCCCAACCGCATCACCTTGCTGGCGCATCTGGGGGACGAGATCGTCGGTAGCCTCAATATCGGCTATGACTCGCCGGAAGGCCTGTGCGCCGATGAGCGTTACCGTGAAGAAGTCGATGTTCTGCGTGCACAAGGCTGCAATCTGGGCGAAATCACGAAACTGGCCATCGACGAGAACAAGGGCAACAAGCAGGTGCTCGCCGGCATGATCAACATTGCCTACCTCTACGGCATGCTTCACGGCGTGACGGATGCCGTGATCGAGGTGACGCCGAGGCATCGCCCCTTCTACGAGCGCATGCTGGATTTCAAGCAAATCGCCGGGGAGCGTTTCTACGCCGCATCGAATACCGATGTGGTTCTGATGCACATCAAGCTTGCGCACATTACCGAGCGCATTGCGGCCGTTGGGGGCAAGGGGGCCGGCTGCAAGGATCGCAGTATCTATCCCTATTTCTTCCGTCCGGAGGACCAGAAGGGCATCATGCATCGCCTGGAAACCGGGGTCTGAGCATGTTCGACTATAACGAAGCGTTTTCCCGCAATCTCGGATGGGTGACGCCGCAGGAGCAACAACGCCTGCGGCAGGCGCGTGTGGCCGTTGCAGGCATGGGCGGAGTCGGAGGGGTGCACGTCCACGCGCTGGCCCGCCTGGGCATCGGTCATTTCAACCTCACGGACTACGACAGCTTCGAACTGGCCAATTTCAACCGGCAGGCCGGTGCGGCCATGTCCACCCTGGGGCAGTCCAAGGTCGAGGTCATGCAGGCTTATGTGCAGGACGTCAACCCGGAGAGCGCGGTACGTCTCTTTCCTGACGGGCTGTTTCCCGAGAATCTGGGCGACTATCTGGATCATGCCGACGTGCTGATCGATGCGATCGATTTTTTCGCCAACGACCTGCGGCCGGAACTGTATCGGGCCGCGCGCGCGCGCCGGATTCCCGTGGTTTGCGCGGCGCCCTTGGGCTCGGGGGCTTCCTTGATCGTTTTCACGCCTGATTCCATGTCGTTCGAGTCGTATTTCGGATTCGAGGGGCAAGGCGAGGTTGCCAGGGCCGTGCGTTTTCTGGTCGGGATGTCGCCGCGCCTTCCGCAACGGCATTACCTGGCCTACCCGGAAATCGTCGATTTCGTGAAGCGGCGGGTTCCTTCCCTGGGAACGGGCTGCCAGTTCGCAGCCGGCATGGCGGCGACCGCCACGCTCAAACTCCTGCTTGGCCGCGGCAAGGTGGATCAGGCACCGACGACCCTGCAGTTCGATGCCTATCTGAATCGCTTTTATCGTTCCTGGCGTCCCGGTGGGCATCGCAATCCCCTGCAGAAGTTCGCCGAGCGTATCGTCAGTTCGCGTCTGAAGATAGACGTGCCTTGAACCGGCACCATGTTTCTGAAGCGTAGAGACGAAAAAAAGCCGCGCAACCGCGCGGCTTTTTAGTGGCCGGGAAATCCTCAGGCGGATTTCTTGGCACGACGGCTCAGGCCGAGACCGACCAGACCGAGGCCCAGCAGAGCGACCGTAGCGGGTTCCGGCACGGAATCGCCGTGCACTTCGTTGGTGCCGAAGTGGGTTGCCACAACCGTGCCGCCGTTGATGATCGGCTGATTGAGCGGCTGGAACGACGAGGTGTAGGTCAGGTCGGCACCGCCGGGCTGGCCGTTGGTGTCGAGGTTGGCCGCAGCCAGACCGCCGGTCACGTCGAAGTAGCCCACGCCCTGGCCGCTGGCGCCATTGCTGTTGGGGATCGTCACGGTGCCAGCCAGGGTGTTGCCGCCGCCCAGGAAGGTGCTGTTGCCGGCGAGGGACAGCCACAGGGTGCCGTCGGTCGCGGAGGCCTTGTTGGTGGCGCTGAAGGCGGTGTAGCCGACAGCCGCGGTGTCCTGGACGTACACGTTCAGCCAGCCGCCGGAGGCGGTGAAGGACAGACCGGCCGAGGTCAGGCTGTAGCCGCCGAACTCATAGGTCAGTTGGCAGGTCGGGCAGAAGGACGAGGTGCCGTTGACCGAGGTGATCTGGCCATAGCCGGAGAAGCCCTGGCCGACGGCGATTGCGATCGTTTCGTACAGGTTGGTCGTCGAGCTGAAGTCGAAGAAAGGATCGTCCTGATCCCAGACCACGCCGCCGACGTTAAGAGCGTGGGCAGCCGAGCCGAAGGCCAGGGCGGAAACGGCGAACAGGCTGGCGGTGAGTTGCTTGAGTTTCATCTTGTACTCCTTGAATGTTGAGCAAACGTTTTGTTTTGAATCCATCGGACTGGCTACCGTGCCTACTACAAAGCATGGGGTGTGCCAGAAAAACAAAATCATTTACAAACAATGAGTTGTGTTTATCTCGCTGGGGTGGCTCGGGCGGGGATGTAAAGTTTTCCGACGTTGTTTGCGCTGCGTTTCCAGAGCCTCAGGGCTGCTGGAGTTGCTTGCGGGCGGCTTCGGCCAGAGGCGATTGCGGGGCGTCCCGTAGCAGGGCTTCCAGTTCGCGTTGTCCGCCGGCCTTGTTTCCGGTCCGGATCAGGGCCATGGCGTGGTGATAGCGCACGCCGTCGCTCTTGGGCAGTTTCGCCAGCGCCTTGCGCAGTAGTTCGAGCCCGTCCGGGGCCTTGCCCTGTTCCACGAGGATCCATCCCAGGGTGTCCTGGATGGCGGGGCTGTCCGGTGCGAGCTTCAGCGCCCGTTCCGCTGTGGCGCGTGCCCGCGGATCGCCCTGGCCGAGGTACAGGCCGGCCAGGTTGTTGAGCACGATCGCGTTTTCGGGCGTTTGCTGCAAGATCGCCTCGTAGGCAGCGATCGCCTCGCGGGTGCGGCCCTGCGCCATCAGGTTCTCGGCCGCGTAGCCGCGTGCCTGGAGGTCGTTCGGGTTGAGCCTGATCCAGTTGTTGAGGCCCTGGTCCGCCGCCTGCGGATTGCCGGCGAGTGTAAGCGCGCGGTGCAGCTTGATGACGTTGACCGCGCCCGGGCTGGTGGTCTGGGCGCGTTCGAAGGCTTTTGCCGCCAGGTCGGGACGTTTCTGGAAGAGCAGGATGTCGCCCTCGCGTTCGAAACCGAGCGCGGATTCGGGGTGGCGGGTCTGCATCTGGCGTGCGAGCAGCATGGCCTTGTCGGCCTGCCCGTCGCGCATTTCGATGCGCATCAGGGTGTCGAGGCTAGCCAGGTGGCCGGGGTCGAGCTTCAGTGCCTTGCCCAGCGTGGTGCGCGCCTCCGCCTGCTTGCCGGCACTGAGCTGTGCGTAGGCCAGCCGCTGCAGGGCGTCGGGAGACTGGTCGGCTGCCTGGGCCAGTTTGGTAAAGGTGCTGGTGGCGCCCAGCTTGTCCCTGGCGCCGAGTTGCGCAGAACCGAGCAGGTCGAGCGCGGCCGGATTGTCCGGGTTGGCTGCGACGGCTTCGTTGGCGATGGCCAGGGCACGCTGCGGTTCGTTCCTGGCCAGGTGGTAGCGCACGAGGATCGCACGCGGCTGGAGGGCGTTCGGATGCGCCTTGGCGGCCTTTTCCAGCCAGTCGAGATAGGTTGATTCCTGCTTGGCCGCTGCAGCCAGCTCGGCGAGCGCAAGCATGGCCTGCAGATTGTTTTTGTCCTTGTCGAGGATGCGTTCGAAACGCTGGCGGGCCTGGACGGGCTTGCTGTCGGCCAGATCGAGTTGCGCGAGGCTGGCGGCGGCGGGGAAGAAGGCCGGATCGATGGCCAGGGCATCCTCGAAATTCCTGCGGGCGTTCGCAAGATCGCGCTTGCCCAGCAGGGCGCTGCCCTGCATGGTCGACAGCAGGGCGCTACGGGGAAGCTTCTTCCTGGCGGTCTCGATCGACGCCAGCGCCTTGTCGAATTCCTTCAGGTCCAGCAGGGTCATGATCAGCAGGACGTCGGCGCGAGGCTGACCGGTCTCCATGGCGGCCGCCTTGCTCAGTTCGGCGATCCCGGCCTGACTGTTGCCTGCCGAGAGATGGCTGATGCCGAGCTGGGTCTGGATATCCGGGTTCTTGGGATCGATCGCCGCGGCGCGTTGCAGATATTCGGCGGCTTTCTCGGCTTCGCCTTTCATGCGCAGGGCCTGCGCGGCCAGCACCAGGGTCTGCGCGTCCTTCGCGTCGGCCGCCAGCAGCGGGGCGAGCGTACCCAGGCTGTTGTCGGGCTGGTTCTGCTTGAGCTGCGTCGCCGCCAGCACGCGCATCGCGTAGGCGTGATGGGGGAATTGCGACAGATAGCGGTTGAGATAGCTTTCCGCCTGCTGATAGGCGCCGAGTTCGTACGCCGTCGAGCCGGCTAGCAGGATGGCGGGCATGTAGTCGGGCGCATTCTTCAGCACTTCCTGGATGCCATCCTGGGCGGTGTCAAATTTTTTCAGTTCGAAATCCAGCAGCGACCGGAGGTAGAGGGCGTTGATGGACTTTCTCGCGATCGTCTGGACCTGTTCGACATCCTTCTGGGCCGCCTCCAGTTGCCCGGTTGCCATGTAGGTGGCGGCGCGGTTCTGCAATGCCTCGAGATGACGGGGATCGGCCTTGAGCGCATTGGTGTAGGCCGCGATGGCGCTCTGCGGCTTCTTGCCGAAACTTTCCAGGTTTCCGATGAACACCCAGGTCTGGGCCTGCTGGCTATTGATTTTCAATGCCGAATCGAGCAGGGCGCGGGCCTTGACCGGATCGCGATCGACCAGGGCGCATTGTGCCAGGCCCCAGTAGGTCGGCGGATTGCCTGCGTCGACCTCCAGCGATTTCTGGTACAGGGCGCAGGCGTCCGGGACGTTCTTGAGATTGAACATGGCATCCGCGCGTATCTGGTAGATCCGCGCGACGTTCTGCCGGGACGTCTTTTCGCTCGGTGCGATTTCGTTCAACACGCGCTTGTATTCGCCCATGAGCAGCAGCGCATCGCCCAGCAGGGGTTTGATGGTTTCGCGGCCCACGCCGAATTTCTCTGCCTGGTTCAGTTCCTTCTCGGCTTCCGCGCCCTGCCCCAGTTTCAGGTAGACCTGTCCGAGCAGGAGGCGGGCCTGGGCGTTGTCCGGACTTTTCTGGAGCGCGTTCTTCAGTTCGACGACGCTGCCCTTGAGCTTGCCCTGGTCTTCGAAGTCCTTGGCGCGCTGTATGTGCTCCTGGGCGGTAAGCCTGGAGGTGTTGTCGCAGCCCGACAGGGCAGGCGCGACGATCAGCGACAGGGCGAGAGCGATGACGAGGCGGGAGGGGGTCATGATGATGGGCTCGATTCGGGATTGGGCTGGCGCGCTGGACGTGCGGGCTTATTGCTTCTGAAGTTTGCTCAGCAGGGCGCGCGCTTCGTCTTCCTGCGGAAATGCGATCCCACTGGCCAGCAGGCGTTCCAGTTCGCCTTTTGCGCGTCGGGTGTCGCCGGACTGCGCCAGGGCGGCAGCCAGATGGAACTGGATGTCGGGGGCATCCGGCGATTTTTCCAGGGCCTGCTGGATCAGCTTGATGCCGCGCTCGGTCTGCTTGCGCTGGACCAGAATCCAGCCCAGCGTGTCGATCACGGCGGGATTGTCCGGCTTCAGCTTGAGTGCCTGTTCGGCAAAGCCGAGAGCCCGGCTATCGCCCATCTCGGAAAGCGCCCAGGCCAGATTGTTGAGCACCAGGAGGTTGTTCGGCGCGTTTGTGTTGAGGATCGAATATTGTTCGACGGCGGCCTTGAATTGTTTGCGCTTCAACAGGTTTTCCGCCAGCGCCGCGCGTGGGCTGGCGTCCTTGGGATGGTCGCTGAGCCAGGCGACGAGCCGGCTTTCGCCTTCAGCGGGCTTTTGCAGCGCATTGAAAACCTGCAATTCCCGGATCAGCAGGGTACCGGAGGGCTCCAGCCTGAAAGCCTGCTCGAATGCGCTCAGGGCACCCGGATAGTTCTTGCGTGCGTAGGCGGCGTCGCCTTCGAGCACATAGCCCACGGCCTTGGTGGGCTGCTGTTTCTGGATCTGCCGGGCGAGCGCCAGGGCGTCGTCGTAGCGTCCGCTCTGGATTTCGACGCCGCCCAGCATTTGTTGTGCTGCCAGGTAGTCGGGCTGGACGCGCAACGCGCTCTGCAGGCTCTTGCGCGCGCTGTCGATATCCTTGGCGACGATCTGCGCCGTGGCCAGCTTGACCAGCGGCGCCGCCTGTCCGGGTTGGCGATCGACCAGCTTGCGGTAACTGCCGAGCGCATTGACCGTATCGCCCAAGGCCAGTTGCACCGTGCCCAGCAGGTCGATGGCAGCCGGGTTGTCCGGCTGCGCGTTGGCGGCCTCGCTGGCGACGTTGAGTGCCTTGTTCCTGTTGCCCTTGGCGAGGAGGTAGCGGGTCAGGGCGACGCGTGGCTGCAGGGCTTCCGGGTGCGTGGCAGCGGCCTTTTCCAGCCAGCTGACGTAAGCGGACTCGTCCTTGTTTCGCAGTCCCATGTCGGCCAGCGCCAGCATGGCGTTCAGGTTCTTGGGATCGGCCTTCAGCACGCTCTCGAACCGCTGACGCGCGACACCCGGCTGGTTCGACTGCAGGTCGAGCTGCGCCAGGTTGGCTGCGGCGGCAAAGAAGGCGGGGTCGAGTTTCAGGGACTGGACGAAACTGTCGCGGGCCTTGGCTACGTCGTTCTTGCCCAGATAGGCGGCCCCGCGGTAGTTCCAGATCACCGCGCTCGCGCCCAGTTTCTTTTCCAGGGCGGCGATACTGGCCAGCGCGGCGTCGAATTGCTTGCGTTCGAGCTGGCCGACGATGAGAAAGGTGTCGGGGCGACTGCCGGAACCGGCCATGCCGGATGCGGCCTGCAGTTCGGCGATGGCCCGGTTGTCGCCCTGGGCGAGCCGTGCGATGCCGAGCTCGGTGCGGATGGCGGCGCTGTCGGGGCTGCGTTGTGCGGCCTGTTCGAAATAGGCCGCGGCCTCGGCGAAATTGCGCCGGGCCTGGGCGATTTCCCCGGCGACCACCAGAATGCCGGCATCGGGGCTCGATTTGAGCGCGGGCGCCAGCGTGCTGGCCGCGTCGTCGGGACGGCCGAGGCGCAGTTGCGTGGCGGCCAGCAGGCGAATTGCATACAGGTTGTCGGGCATGGCCTTGGCTACCTTGCCTAGGTAAGTCTCGGCGGTTTGCAGATGGTTCAGGCTGTACTCGATCGCGCCGCCCAGCAGCAAGGCGGGAACGAACTCCGGTGCCGATTTCAGTACCGGGGCGAGATGGTCGCGCGCAGGCTCGATTTTTTTCTCGCGAAAATCGATCATCGCCTGGGTGTAGCGTGCCTGCAGGCTGTTGGGCGTGTTCTTGAGCGCGGTATCGACTTCCTTGCGCGCGTCGTCCAGCCGGTTCTGCGTAATCGCAATGTCGGCCAGCGCGAGACGCGCCGGTGTGTATCGCGGGTTCTGCTTGAGCGCGGTCTGGTAGGCCTGGGCAGATTCGTCGAGCTTGCCCAGGGCGCGCATCAGATCGCCTTTCAGCAAGTGCGCATCGGTATTGTCGGGCGCGAGTTGCTGGGCCTGGTCGATGGCCTGCAGCGCCTGGTCGGGATGACCGTCGAGCAGGGCGAGTCGCGCCAGGGCGAGCTGGATCTCCGGATTCTCCGGGGCGGTGGGGGCGATTTTCTGGAGTATCGCGCGGGCATCGTCCTTGTTGCCCAGTCCCATATAAGCCGTGGCGCGCAGCGCTTCCAGGGTGGCCGCATCGTTCCCCTCGCCGCCGGCGGGCGGCAATTCGTCCAGAACCCGCTGGTATTCGCGCAGCCCCAACAGTGCGCGGGCAATCATCGGATTCACCTGGTTCGACGGATAGCCGGCTTCGCGGGCGCGCCGGAATTCCTTCTCGGCGCTGGGAAGGTCGAGCTGGTCGAGGTAGAGCTTGCCGAGTTCGAAACGTGCCTCGGCATTCTTCTCGTCCGCCGCGACGGCGTTCTTGAGCTGGATGATGGCGGCCTTGTAATCGCCCGCCGCGGCCTTGGCTTTGGCTTCGCGCACGAGCGTGGCGCTGTTTTCGCCGCCGCATGCGGCCAGCAGGGAGGCACTCAGGACCAGAATCGACAACAGCCTGGAGACGTGTACGGACGACATGGTGAAACCCCGGAAAATTGGAAGGAATATGAGGAAAGACGATTACTTCATGCCGATCTTGGCCATCAGGTCGTACAGGGTGGGGCGGGTGATACCCAGCAGTTCGGCGGCCTGGGCGATGCTGCCGTCGCTGTGCGCGAGGGCCCGGCTGACGGCGAGGCGTTCGGCGTTCTCGCGTGCCTGGCGCAGATTGAAGGGTTGCGGGTCGATATGCGCCGCATCGAGACCGAGGTCCGATGCGGTGATCTGGGTCCCCTCGGCCATGATGGCGGCCCGTTTGATGAGGTTTTCCATTTCGCGGACATTGCCGGGCCAGGCGTGCGCTTCGAGTGCAGACAGCGCATCCGAGGTGAAGCCGCGCAGGCTGCGCCCGAGTTCGCGTGCATAACGTTCGAGGAAGGCCTGGGCCAGCAGCACGGCGTCACCCGGGCGTTCGCGCAGCGGCGGAATCTTGATCGTGATTTCGGACAGGCGGTAGTACAGGTCTTCGCGGAAATTACCGTCGCGGATCATGCCGGCGAGATCGCGGTGGGTCGCGCAGACGACGCGCACGTCGACGGGGATTTCCCCGCGCCCGCCCAGGCGTTCGATGACGCGTTCCTGCAGGAAACGCAGCAGTTTGGCCTGCAACGGCATCGGCAGGTCGCCGATCTCGTCGAGGAAGAGCGTGCCTTCGTTGGCGTATTCGATGCGGCCGATGGTCTGCTTGGCGGCGCCGGTGAAGGCCCCTTTTTCGTACCCGAAGAGTTCGGACTCCAGCAGGGTATCCGGGATGGCGGCGCAGTTGATGGCGACGAAACGTTTCCCGACGCGCGGGGACAGTTCGTGGACGCCGCGCGCGAGCACCTCCTTGCCGGTGCCGGATTCGCCGAGCAGAAGAACGGTTGCATTGGCGGGCGCGACCTTTTCCACCGTGCGGCAGACCTTCAGCATGCTGTCGCTGCTGGTGATCAGGCCGTTCAGCGCCGAGCCGCCCTGCCTGGCGATGAGCTGGCGGTTCTCGACTTCCAGCGCGTGGACGTGCAGGGCGCGGGTGATCATCAGGGCCAGCACATCCGGATCGAAGGGTTTCTGGAAAAAATCGTAGGCGCCGAGGTGGATCGCTTTGACGGCGTTGGCGCGGTCGAGGTTGCCGGTGACGACGATGACCTTGGTGGCAGGGGCCAGCGAGAGGATCTGCTGGAGCGCAGCCAGGCCTTCGGTGGCGCCGTCCGCGTCCGGCGGCAGTCCCAGGTCAAGCAGCACCACGGCCGGTTCGTGGCGGCGCAATTGTGCAATCGCGCTGTCACGATCGGCGGCCACCACCAGTTCGTAGTCGCTGAGGCTCCATTTCAACTGCTTCTGCAGGCCGGGGTCATCCTCGACCAGCAGGATCTTCTGTTTGGCATCGCTCATGCAATGTCTCCTCCATTTCCATTATCGTCCAGCGGCAGGCTCAGGCGAAAGCGCGTCCCCTGCCCGGGCGTGCTGTCCACTTCTATGTTGCCGCCCAGCGCGCGCAGGGTTTCGCGGCATTCGTAGGCGCCGATGCCCATGCCGGCCCCCTTGGTCGAATCGAAGGGCTGGAACAGGCGGTTCCGGATGAACGCGTCGTCCATGCCGCAGCCGGTGTCGGTGATTTCGATGAAAGCGGTTTGACCCTCGGCGAATCCGCGCATGGAAACCTGCCCGTTGGGCGGGGTGGCCTCCAGCGCGTTTTGCAGGAGGTGGCCCACCGCACGGGTGAGGCGCTCGCGCTCGGCGCGTACCCGCAGATCGGGCGATGGCAGTTCCAGCACGGGGCGCAGCTTGAAAGCCTGCTTGCTGGCGGCGGCGTCCTGCAGGATGTCGGTCAATGCGACCGCCTCCTGAGCCTCGTTGCCGCCGCGGCGCAATTGCGCAAGCACCTTGTTCATGCGGGCGACGGCGTTTTCCACCGTGTCGAGCATGTCGGCCTGGAATTCGGGGTTGTGCTTGTGCTTTTCGGCATTGGCCAGCAGCAGCGAGAGCTGGGCGATCAGGTTCTTCAGGTCGTGGATGACGAAGGTCGTGGTCCGGTTGAAGGATTCGAACTGGCGCGCCACGATGAGCTGGTTCGAAGCGCGCATCTGCGCCAGGTGCGCGGCGGCCTGACGCGCCGCCACCTTCAGCAGGTCGCTCACTTCCCAGTTGAACGTCACCTTGGCCAGGGAGTGTTTCAGCACGACAAAGCCCAGCAGCTCGTCATGCAGCATCAGGGGAACAATCAGCCAGGCATCGTCCGCGTTGCGGATCCAGGCGGGGGCGTCGAGGTCGCCATAGAGATCGCGGCGGGTATGCATTTCATCGAGATCGACGACCCACTGCTTTTCGGACAGCCATTTCAGGAAGGGAGAGTCCGCGGGCTCGCTGCCCTGGAGATCGGCCCAGTTCCAGTGGCTGGCACGCTGGTAGGTGGCACTGCCTTCGCGCATCCACAGGGCGCCGCTGGGGCTTTCGAGCAGGCGCGCCAGCGCCTCCACGGCGCGTTCGCACAATTGTTCGCCGGGCTGACCTTCGGTGAGCGTGCGGGTGAAATTGAGCCATTCCTCGCGGTAGTCGTAACGGTAGCTGAAGAAATGCTTGGAGAGGAATACCCGCAGCCGCGCGCGCAGGGTGCCGGAGATCAGCAGCAACACGAGCAGCATGGCGGCGGCGAAGACGAACACGGTCTGTACCACGTCGCCCCATTCGCCGCCGAACAGCCTGATGTAATAGCCTGCTCCGGCCATCAGCAGGAGATAGACCCCGGCACCGAGCAGGCTTGCGGTGTGGAAGGCCATGCTGCGCGAGAGTCCGACCGGTGAGGCCCATTCCGGATTGCGGGCGGCGGATACGGCGATCAGGGGGGCGACCAGTGCGGCCACATAGCCGCGGGCGGTCCATACCTGCGCGTCCATGGCCTGGAAGAGCGCGGCATTGGCATAAAGATAAAAATCGTAGACGAACAGCCCGCCGAGTCCCAGGCAGAGGAACTTGATGGCCCAGCGATCCTGGGGGCGGGTGCCGCGGTAGACCTGTTCGACCAGAACCAGCCCGGCCACGGTCAGCAGGACCAGGCCGATGTTGCCCGCCCATTCCGGGAGGAGCGGTACGCCCGCAACGACCATGGGGTAGAGGCCGGCGAACAGCAGGCCGCCGACGAGCAGGGTGACGACGATGCGCAGTCCCCGCAGCGGGGCGGGCAGATCGGCGTCCCGGGGAAGGCGCTGGTGCAGGATGTGAAACAGCAAGGCCAGCCATGCGCCATTGCGTGCGATCTCGACGAGAAACTGCGGTGGGGCGGCATTCCAGGCGGCCAGCGCGGACAGGCTGCCCCATAAGGCGGTCAATCCCACGGCGAACACCAGGAGTCGGCCCTGCGGCCGACGTCGCCAACTGGCGACGATGAGGCCCGTGAGTCCGAGATACGCCAGCGCCGCCAGACCGTATCCGATGGCGGCCAGGAGCAGGAGGGTTGCGGTCATGGCTGCGGTGCCGGCGCGATCAGCGCACGCCCTTGCCCCACAGCACGACCTGGGCGGTCTGGAACAGGATCATGAGGTCCAGGAAGAGGCTGTGGTTCTTGACGTAATAGAGGTCGTACTGAAGCTTGTGCATGGCGTCCTCGTCGGTGGCGCCGTAAGGGTAGCGCACCTGCGCCCAGCCCGTGATGCCGGGCTTGACGGTGTGGCGGACGCCGTAATACGGGATTTTCTGCGTCAGGTCCTGCACGAAATAGGGCCGTTCCGGACGCGGGCCGACGAAACTCATTTCGCCGAAGAAGACGTTGAAGATCTGGGGCAACTCGTCGATGCGGGTACGGCGGATGAAGCGGCCGACCAGGGTGACGCGGCTGTCGTTCTGGCGAGCCCAGCGTGGCTTGCCGTCCTTCTCCGCATCCACGCACATGCTGCGGAATTTGAGGATGGTGAAGCTGCGCCCGCCTTGCCCCACCCGTTCCTGGCGGTACAGGATCGGCCCGGGGCTTTCCAGCTTGATGAGGAGCGCGGTCAGGGTCATGATCGGCAGGGTGATCGTCAGCATGGCGGCGCTGACCAGCAGGTCGAACAGCCGTTTCACGGTGTCGCGCAGCATGCCCTGCGTAAAGCCCTCGGCCAGAATCATCCAGCTCGCGTTCATCGAGTCGAGCTGGAGGTGGCCGTTCTCGCGCTCGAAGAAACTCGACAGTTCCAGAATGTTGATGCCGCGCAGCTTGCATTCGAGCAGGGCCTGTACCGGCATGCCGCCGCCGCGGCGGTCGCGCACGGCGAGGATGATTTCGCTGATTTGCAGGCGCGCGGCGAGCTCGGGCAGGGGCTCCTGGGTGTCGAGAATCCGGGCATGGTCGACGAAATGATGACTTCCCCCCATGGGCAGGTAGCCCACGACCTGGGTGTTGCTGGTGTGTCCGCGCTTGGCCAGCAGGGCTTCCACATGCGCGGCGCGGCTGCCGGTGCCAATGACCAGGGCGCGCGTCTTGAGGACGCTGACGCGTGCCCAGCGTATGAAAAGCGCGCGACTCAGCAGAATGCCGAGAAGCGCCAGGCCGAATGCCAGCAGAAATGCGCCGCGTCCGACCAGCAGGCTGGGGAAGAAATAGAACAGCAGGCTCATCGTGACCAGGCCGAGGCCGAAGCTCAGGCCGAGCCGGTGCAGCAGCGCCCGGACGCCGCCCTGCGATTCGAGGTCGTAGAGGCCGCTGGCCGTCATCAGGCCGAGCATGACCAGGGTGAAGGTCGCCGCCTTGGGCAGCATCGGGTTCAGGTCATCCGGAATGATGTGGCTGTCCAGAAAACGCGCACTGACCCCCAGATACATGGCGCTGCAGAGGATCAGGGATTCCAGCAGGACCAGCAGCAGCAGGTTCAGCGGAACATAGTGTCGGAAAAATCGGATCACGACCGTTCGGTATTCATTGTCATGTGGCCAGTTGCAGCATCTTCCGTGCCAAAGGCGGGTACAGGCGCGGTCAAATCAAGCTGCGGGCCTGGGGGAGACGAACGCGCCGCGGGGTGCCGTCGGCCTGCAGTCGCTTCATGCCGCGCAATTCGGCCGCCGGGTAGACCACGAGATCGATCGGCGCCCTGGGATCGTTGATGAGGAAGCGCGGGTAGACGCGACCGCCGGCTTCGGCGGACCGGTATTCACCGGCCTGGTAAGGCGAACCCAGGCGCATCAACAGAAATTCGACGTCCTTCTGGTCGTCGGTGAACAGTTGCAGATTGATATCGGCATGCGGGCCGGCCGTGCCGTTCAGGACCGATCCGGTGAGGTGGGGATCGAACGCAGACAGCTGTTCCATGTATTCGATGGCGGTCTGGCGCAGGCTGGCCAGCAGCGTGCGCGTTGCGTCTGCCTGATAGAGCGCCTGGTAGGTGCGCAGCGCCTCCTCGATCTGCTGGTTGTCCGGGAGGTTGCCGCTGTCGGGGGCGCCGAGCTGCCGTGCTGCCTTGCGTTTGGCGCTGCCGTAGTCGAGGCTGCCGTCCTCCGCCAGCAAGCGCGCCGCCGCATGCGCGATGCGGCGGCGCATGTCCTGGTGCTTCATAGCGGAGTTCCCGGCGTGGCGGTCGGCGCCGCCGGTTCGGCAGTGCCGGAAGGCGTGCCGGTGCCGGCGGATCCGGCCTCCGGTGGCGGGAACTCCTGGTAGAAGTGCTCCGTCATGCTGGCGGGTTCGATGCCGAGCAGGTCGTTCAGTATGCCGCCGACGGTCGACTCGGGCAGACGTGTTCCGGTGTTGGGGTCGACCTGCAGCGTGATGATGCCGGGAGGCATCGGCCAGCTGCCTTGCGGGATGGCCTTGAGTGCGCTGCCCATGAAATTGATCCAGATCGGCAAGGCGGACTGGGCGCCGGTTTCCCCATGGCCGAGCGAGCGCGGCTGGTCGTAGCCCATCCACGAGATGGCCACGAGATCCGGCGTATACCCGGCAAACCAGGTATCGCGTGCATCGTTGGTGGTGCCCGTCTTGCCTGCGATGTCGCTGCGGCCCAGCTGGCTGGCGCGTGCGGCTGTGCCGTAGCGTACGACGTCCTGCATCATGTTGGTCATCAGCCACGCATTGCGGGCATCGATCACGCGCGGGGCGTTGGTGCCGACGATTTGCGGGGCGGATTGCATCAGTATTCTTCCGTCCTTGTCCGTCACCTTCTCGATCAGATAGGGCTTGACGCCGAACCCTCCATTGGCGAACACGCCGTAGGCAGACGCCAGTTGCAGGGGCGTGACGCTGCCGGCGCCGAGTGCCATCGTGAGATAGGGGGGGTGCCGCGCCGGGTCGAAGCCGAAGCGACGGATATAGTCGCGCGCGTAGGCGGGGCCGATGCCCTGCAGGATGCGCACCGATACCAGGTTGAGCGATTTGGTCAGGGCGGTGCGCAGGCGCACCGGCCCGCTCGTGCTGCCGTCATAGTTCTTGGGTTCCCACGCCGTGCCGCCCGCTTCTTCGGCAGCCAGGGTGATGGGCATGTTGTCTATCATGGTCGCGGGCGTATAGCCCTTCTCCAGCGCCGCCGAGTAGATGAAAGGCTTGAAGCTGGAGCCGGGCTGGCGCCAGGCTTGCGTGACGTGGTTGAACTTGTTGCGGTTGTAGTCGAATCCGCCGACCAGGGCGGTGATGGCGCCGGTTTTCGGATCCAGGGCGACCAGGGCGGCCTCGATCTCGGGCAGTTGCACCAGGCGCCAGGGGCCTTTGGTGCCCACGGCCTGTACCCGGATGACCGCGCCCGGCACGAGTTGGCGTCCTTTTTTGCCAGCCACCCAGTTGGCGATCCATTTCAAGGAGTTGCCTGCGATCTCGACGACCTTGCCGTCCAGTAGTTGAGCCCGGATCAGTTTGGGGGTCGAGGCCAGCACGACGGCCGGCAACATGTCGCTCACCGGGGCGAGGTCTTCCAGTGCGGCGTTGACGGCGGCGTCGCGTCCCGCCTTGTCGGCAGGCAGTTCCATCTGCTTTTCCGGGCCGCGATAGCCGTGGCGCTGGTCGTAATCGGCGATGCCCTGCCAGACAGACAGGTCGGCGGCGGCCTGCTGCGCGCGCAGCAGCGTGGTCACGGCCTTATACCCAGAACTGTAGATCGACTCGCCGTATTTCTCGAACAGGGCCTGGCGCACCATTTCCGCGGCGTAATCCGCGGCCACGTCGGTTTGCTGGCGCGCTTCGCGGATGATGAGCTTCTGCGCCACTGCGGTGCGCCAGGTGGATTCGTCGATGAATTTCAGCGTGCGCATGCGGCCGAGCACGTATTCCTGGCGCGCCTTCGCCCGCGGGAAATTCACCACCGGGTTGTAGCGCGACGGCGCCTTGGGCAGCCCGGCGAGCATGGCGAACTCGGCCAGGCTCAGTTCGCGCATCGGTTTGCCGAAGTAAGTGCGCGCTGCGGCCTCGAAGCCGTAGGCACGCTGTCCCAGATAAATCTGGTTGATGTAGAGCTCGAGGATCTTGTCCTTCGTGAGGTTGTGCTCGATTTTCATCGCCAGCATGGCCTCGGACAGCTTGCGGGTGAGCGTCTTTTCGTTGGAGAGGAAGAAGTTGCGCGCCACCTGCATGGTGATGGTCGACGCCCCTTCCTTGGCGCCACCCGACACAAGGTTGGCAACGGCGGCGCGCAGGATACCCAAGGTATCGACGCCACCATGAGAGTAAAAACGCTCGTCCTCGGCGGCAATGATCGCCTGCTTCATGTACTTGGGAACATTGTCGATCGCGATGAATGCGCGGCGTTCTTCGCCGAATTCACCGATGAGGGCGCCGTCCGCGGTGTAGACCCGCAAAGGGAGCTTGGGCCTGTAATCGGTCAGTGCTTCAAGGGGCGGAAGATTGGGATAGATCAGCGCGGCTGCCAGTCCGGCCAGTGCCGACCCGACCACACCCAGGCTCACCAGCAGGGCCAGCGCGTAATGCCACCATTTGGAAAACATCCGATTCCTTCGATTTGACGCCTAAAGTTTCCGGCGATTATAGGCGTTAGTGGTGTTGGAAATTGGACACAGTTGATTAACCTCCATGAGGCCGCGAGGAAATAACTGTTAAAAACCGTGCGTTGTTGCTAGCATCTAAAAACCATAACAAGAATAAGCGCCAACTCACAGAAGCGTAAAGGAAAACTCTTGCACCTGAATATCAATCTAGACTGGCTGTCCGCCAAAGGGTTGCCGATCATCGGGCTCGATATCAGCACGACCGCGGTCAAGCTGGTGGAATTGTCCGACGCGGGCAAGGGCATGCTGCGGGTGGAGCGTTATGTCATCGAGCCCTTGCCCAAGGATGCGGTGACGGATGGCAACATCGCCAATCTTGACCAGGTGGCCGAGGCCTTGCGCAGTGCCTGGCAGAATCTGGGGACCCGAATCCGGAACGTGGCCCTGGCCTTGCCGTCCTCGGCGGTCATCACCAAAAAGATCCTGGCACCCGCCAGTCTGAAGGGAATCGATCTGGAAAACCAGGTCGAAACCGAAGCCAATCAGGTGATTCCTTTCTCGCTGGACGAAGTCAATCTGGATTTCCAGGTGCTCGGCCCTTCGCCCTCGAGTCCGGACGACGTGCAAATCCTGCTGGCTGCGGCGCGCAAGGAAAAAGTCGAGGACCGGGTTGCCGCAGTCGAGGCGGCCGGTCTCAAGGCCCTCATCATGGACGTCGAGTCCTACGCCACCCAGACGGCCTACGAGCAGATCGCCCATCTGCTGCCGAACAGCGGCGCCGGCCAGACGGTGGCGATCATCGATGTCGGCGCGCAGAACATGCATATCAACATCCTGCACGACAACGAGTCGGTGTACCTGCGCGAGCATGGCTTCGGCGGCAACCAGCTCAACAATGAAATCTCGCGCCGCTACGGCATGACCAGCGAAGAGGCCGAGAATGCCAAGCGCAAGGGCACCCTGCCGGAAAGCTACGACATGGAAGTGCTTCAACCCTATAGCGAGACGCTGGCAATGGAGATCGGGCGTGCCTTGCAGCTCTTCACGACGTCCACGCAGTACCGGAAAGTCGACCAGATCCTGCTCGCCGGTGGCGGTGCCATGATTCCCGGCGTGGACGAAGTCGTGGCGCAGCGGACGGGAACCCCCACCATGGTGGTGAATCCTTTCGCCAACATGGCTGTGGGCCCCAAAATCCGCCCGCAGGCGCTGACTGCCGATGCCCCCTCCCTTTTCGTTGCCTGTGGCCTTGCCATGCGGAGGTTCGACCCCCAATGATCCGCATTAACCTCCTTCCCCATCGCGAGCTGGCGCGCGCAGCCCGCAAGCGCCAGTTCGGCATTCTGCTCGGCATGGCCGTCGCCGCAGGTGTCGTCGTCGTCGTGTTTGGCCATACGCTAATCGCGGCACGTCAATCCAATCAGGAGGCCCGGAATGCCTACCTTGATCAGGAGATCGCCAAACTGGACAGCCAGATCGGCGAGATCAAGAAGATCAAGGAGCAGACCCAGGCCTTGCTCGCACGCAAACAGGTTGTGGAAACCTTGCAGTCCAACCGGACCGAGGTCGTCCACCTGTTCGACCAGATGATCCGCCTGTTGCCCGATGGCCTGTATCTCAAGTCGTTCAAGCAGGCGGGCGACACGATTACGCTCAATGGCTACACCCAATCGAGTGCGCGGGTCTCCACTTTGATGCGCAATCTGGATGATTCGCCGTGGTTCGAATCCCCGTCGCTCATCGAGATCAAGGCGGCAACGGTCAACAACCTGCGCGCCAACGAGTTCGTTCTGACGATCAAGCAGACCCGGCAAACGCCGGAAGAAAATAATGCCAAGGGGGGCAAAGCATGACCCTGGACGAACTCAACAAGCTTGACCTGAAGACGCTGGCCGACTGGCCGCTGCCAACCAAATTGGTGGCGTTGGTCCTGCTTTGCGTGGCGATCGTGGCGGCAGGATGGTGGTTCGATTGGCGTGGCGGTCTGGAAAGCCTGGATCAGTCCAAGCAGAAGGAAACCGAGTTGCGCGGGGTGTTTACCGTCAAGAAGAATCAGGCGATCAACCTGGATGCCTACAGGAAGCAACTGGAAGACATTCAGCAGGCGTTTGGTGCTTTGCTCAAGCAACTGCCCAACAAGCAGGAGATGGACGCCCTGATTACCGACGTGAACCAGGCAGGTTTGGGACGCGGATTGCAGTTCGAATTGTTCAGGCCCGAAGCGGAGACCGTGACGGAGTTCTATGCGGAAACACCGATCCGGGTCAAGGTCACGGGGGGCTACCACGACATCGCCGCGTTCGTGAGCGACATCTCCAAACTGTCCCGCATCGTCACCCTGCAGGATATCGCGCTCGAGCCGACGAAGGACGGTACTCTCAATATGGATGCTGTGGTCAAGACCTATCGTTACCTTGACGATGAGGAAGCCATTGCCAAGAAACAGAGTGGCAAGGAGAAGGGAAAATGAAGCGCCTGGCCAGTATCCTTGTAGTGTTGGCGCTGTCTGGCTGCGGTGGTGGGGACATGGACGATCTGCGTAGCTTTGTTACCGAAACCGGCAAGGACATGCAGGGAAAAATCGACCCTCTTCCCGAAGTCAAGCTATACGAGCCGTTTACCTATAACGCATTCGATCTGCCGGATCCGTTCAAGCCGAGGAAGCTTTCGGCTGGTGGCGGTGGCGGGTTGCAGCCCGACCTGACGCGTCCCAAGGAGCCCCTGGAGGCCTTTTCGCTGGAAACGCTGAAGATGGTCGGCGTGCTCTCGAAGAAGGGCGTTATCAATGCGGTGATCAGGACGCCCGACAACGCCGTTTACCACATCCACAAAGGCAACTACATGGGCCAGAATTTTGGCCTCGTCACGCAGATCAGCGATAGCGAAGTGACCTTGCGCGAAATCGTCCAGGACAGCGCCGGAGACTGGTCTGAGCGTACGAGCACCCTGATCCTGCAGGAATGAACGTAGCACTGAATTTCAAAGAGGCTGACATGAACGCATTGCCCAAAATTGCCCACAAAATCGCCCACATGTTCGGGGTTGTCCTGCTGTCCATTGCGATGCCCATTGCGGCGCATGCAGACATGCCGCCAACCGGCAACGCAGTGCAGAGCGTCGAGACCACGACCCTGCCGGGCGGCAAGGTGGTCGTGCGTGTCAATCTGAAGAACGCGCTGGCTGCAACTCCTGCCGGGTTCACCGTGGGCAATCCCCCGCGCATTGCGCTTGACCTGCCGGATACCGGAAATGCGATCGGCAAGAATACCGTCGAAGCGAATCTTGGCCCCTTGGCAAGCGTCAACGTCGTCCAGGCAGGCACGCGTACCCGCCTGGTGTTGAATCTGAACAAATCGGTCGAGTACGAAGCCAAGATCGATGGCAAGCAGTTGCTGGTGGCGCTGGGCGATGTCGGCGCCGGGGCTGCCCCGGTCAACGTTACGCCCCGCTTTGCCGAGGCTGCCCCGGGTAACGCAAGTCACAGCATTCGCGACGTCGATTTCCGGCGCGGCTCCACTGGCGAGGCACGCATCGTGACGACGCTTTCCGATGCCCAGGCCGGCATCAATATTCGCCAGCAGTCCAATGGTGTGGTCGTGGATTTCATCGGAACGGATCTGCCCAAGGCCCTGCAGCGTCGACTTGACGTTGCCGATTTCGGCACGCCGGTGCAGACGGTCGAGACCTACGCACTGGGTGGAAACACACGCATGGTGATCGAGCCCAAGGGTGGCTGGGAATACTCCGCCTATCAGGCCGACAACAGCTTTATCGTCGAGGTCAAGCCTTCGACGGATGGCCAGAAGAAAACCGCCGATGGCAAGATCAAATACAGCGGAGAGAAACTCTCGCTCAATTTCCAGAATGTCGAAGTGCGCTCGGTGCTGCAGGTCATCGCAGATTTCACGGGCCTCAACATCGTGGCGAGCGACACGGTTACCGGCAACCTGACCCTGCGCCTGAAAGACGTGCCGTGGGATCAGGCGCTTGATCTCATCATGCAGACCAAGGGACTCGACAAGCGCCAGAACGGCAACGTCGTGTGGATTGCGCCGAAAGACGAGCTCCTGACCAAGGAGAAGCTCGAATTCGAAGCCAAGAATCAGGTCGAGGATCTTGAGCCGCTCACGACCGAATATATCCAGCTGAACTATATGCGTGCCGACGAAGCGCAAACCATGCTGTATGGCTTTGCGGCAGGCGCCTTCCTCAATTCCGCCACCAACAATGCGGTGAACTGTTCGGCACAGGCCCAGGGGCTGGGCGGCGCTGCAGCAGCGCAGGCTTCCCAGGTGGGGCAGGGCAACAACGACCAGAAGGTCCTGACAAAACGTGGTCGCGCAACTTATGAACTGAAAACCAACACACTGATTATCACGGATACTCCGAAGAAGATTCAGGAAATCCGCGAATTGCTCGCGCGTCTGGACGTGCCTGCGCGTCAAGTTATGATCGAGGCGAGGGTGGTGGTAGCGGATAGCAGTTGGAATCGCGATCTTGGGGCGAAGTTGAATTTCACTGCAGCAAATGCAAGCGGGAGTCGTACATTTAGCGGTAGCGGTCAGGATGCCCCCGCTGTTAGCCCCAATCTGTTGGTCAACCTACTCGACCCGGCGAACGGAAATTTGCTTGGCTTGGAGCTTCGTGCCCTGGAAGCCGAGAAACGGGGGAAAATTATTTCCAACCCCCGTGTTCTGACCAGTAACCAGAAGCCTGCAGTGATTCTTAATGGCTCGCAGATCCCCTTCGTTACGCCTGGTACGGTCAATTCTCCGGCGACAGTTACATTCAAGGATGTGTTTCTGTGTCTGCTGGTTGATCCGCAGATACTGAATAACGATTCTTTGATCATGACTGTAGAGGTGCAGAAGGACACTCAGGACGCGGCCAATAGTGTCACCAGTGGCGGATTTGTTGTGCCTTCAATAGCCACGAAGCGGATTAAAACCCAAGTAAGGGTCAACAATGGCGAAACTCTGGTTCTGGGCGGGATTTATGACGGAGACGAGGGTGAGACAGTAGACAAGGTCCCACTGCTTGGTGACGTTCCGGTGTTGGGAAATTTGTTTAAAACCACCTCCAAGCGAAACCAGAAAACCGAACTCATTATTTTCCTCACGCCCCGCATTCTCGACGAGCGACTGTCCCTGCGGTGAGTTGCCGGGCATTGAATAAAGCGCGGGCATGCCCGCGCTTTTTTTGTTTGTCGGGATTCCGGGGGGGAGCTTGCAACAACGACGGCTCCGCTAGAATGCGCGCATGAGCAAGCGCGACAATCTTTTTCTTGTCGGATTGATGGGGGCGGGCAAGACGACCGTGGGTCGCGTGCTGGCCAGGCATTACGGGTGCGACTTCTTCGATTCCGATCATGAAATCGAGGCGCGCACCGGCGTCAAAATCCCGCTCATTTTCGAAATCGAAGGCGAGGCGGGTTTCCGCAAGCGCGAGGAGACCGCGATCGCCGAACTCACGGCGCTCAGCGGGATCGTGCTCGCGACCGGCGGAGGCGCGGTTCTGTCCCCCGCCAACCGTGAGGCCCTGCGTCGCCATGGCATGGTGATCTATCTGCGCGGGACGCCGGAGCATCTGTTCGAGCGTACACGGCATGACCGCAACCGGCCGCTGCTGCAAACGGGCAACCCGCTGGAGAAATTACGCGAGCTCTACAGGCAGCGCGACCCGCTTTACCGTGAAATCGCGGATGTGGTGGTCGATACGGGGCGGCAGAGCGTATCGGCCATGACGCGTGCCCTGTTTGGCAAGCTGGACCTGCTGAGGCACGGTCTGCCGCAATCGGATGCTGTGGATTGATGCTGCGCGTCGCGCTCGTGGCGGTCCTGGGCGCGTGTGCCTCCGTCTCTGCGGCAGCCGACTTCCAGGCCGACGCGCACACCTACAGGCAGTATCTGAAATCCTTGCACGCGGGTGACCGCCTGCGCCTCGAACCGGGGGTGTATCTTCAGGGACTGCCCCTGCGCGAACTCGCCGGCACGGCTGCGGACCCGATCGTGATCGAGGCGGCCGACCCGGGGCGGCCGCCCCGGTTCGTCGCCCAGCCAGGATCGAACACGGTCAGCCTGGTCAATGTGCGTCATCTCGTGTTGCGCCGCCTGGAACTCGACGGCCGCAACCTGCCCGTCGATGCCGTCAAGGCCGAGGGATACAGCGCCTACGCCGACTACGTCACGCTCGAGGGCCTGCACGTGCACGATTACGCCGCATCCCAGCAGAACGTGGGCATTTCCACCAAATGCCCGGCATACGGCTGGACGATACGCGGCAACCGTATCGAGCGTGTCGGCACGGGCATGTATCTCGGAGATTCGGATGGTTCGGATCCGTTCGTGGCCGGCGTGATCGAAGACAATTCCATCGGCGATACCCTGGGCTACAACCTCCAGATCAAGCATCAGAATGATCGTCCGCAGTCCATGCCGGAATCGGGAAGCCGGCATGACACCCTGATCCGCCGCAACTTTTTCTCCAAGCGGGCGAGTCTGCCTGGCCCGCTCGCCCGCCCCAACCTGCTGCTGGGCCATTTTCCGCCTGCGGGTCCGGGTGAAAGCGACCGTTATCTCGTCTTCAACAATTTCTTCTTCGAGAATGCGTCCGAAGCCTTGATGCAGGCGGAAGGCAATCTCGTGGTGTTCGGCAATGTCTTCGTCAACCGGCATGGCCCCGCGATCCACATACAACCGCACAATGACGTGCCGAAGACCGTCACCCTGTTCAACAACACCGTGCTGGCTGCGACCACGGGTATCGCGTTGCGCAACAGGACGCCGTCGCGCTGGCCGCAGCGCGTGTTCGCCAATGCGGTGTTTGCGGATTCGCCGCTGGTCGGGGCAAGCGGGATCGGCAATGTCCTGGAGGCTTACGCCCAGGCCGGCCGCATGCTGAGACGACCCTACGCCGAGTCCGAGAACGTTGACCCGGCACCGCGGCAGGTCATGCGCTATCGTGACCTCCAGGCTTGGCCGGACCTGCCCTTCGAACCCGAGGGCATCGATGGCCATGCGCTGGTCGCCGGCGAAATCGGTGCGGTGAGTTCCGCGGCGACCATGCACGTTCCCTTGCCAGGAGTACGCCCGTGAATACCGCTGCATGGATGCGACGCCTGACTGCGTTGCCGCTGTTCGGGTTGGCCGGCTGGCTGCTGCTCACGTACCCGGTGTTTCGTCCGGGGCTGGCCGGCCTGCTGCTGGTCGTCGGGATGCTGATGATCCGCTGGCCGCGCCTCTGGCTGGCCATCCTCCCCGCCGCCGTGCCCCTGCTCGAACTCGCGCACTGGAGCGGCCGGCTGTTCATCGAGGATCTTGATCTGCTGTTCGCGTTCGTCCTGGCGCTGCGGCTGTGGCAACACACCGCAGGTGATCCGGCGCGCCGCACCCGGCTGCCGCGTGCCGTCCATCTGGTCGCGCTGGCGCTGGCGGGCTCGTATGGTGCGAGCCTTGTGGTCGGCCTGTTCCCCTGGTCCAACTGGGGGGCGCCCGACATGCTGGCCAATTTCCTGGGGCAGGCCAATGCCCTGCGGCTGGCCAAGGGCTTTTTCTGGGCGGCGGCCTTTTCGCCCTTTGTGCTGCGGGATTTTCGCGACGCGCCGGAAGAGGCGTGTCGCATGGTGGTGGGCGGCATGGTCGCAGGCGGACTCGCCGTGGGCGGCATGGCCTTGTGGGAGCGCGGCGTCTGGCAGGCCCTGGCCCATGGCCGCGACCTCTACCAGTTGCTGTCGCCGCTGCTCGATTTCTCGACGGCCTATCGGGTGACCGGCACCTTCGCGGAGATGAACACCGGGGGCGAGGCCATCGACGGTTTCCTCGGATTGGCCTGGCCGATGATGGTGCTCGCGCTGGCGCTCTCGCGGCGTCCCTGGGCGCTGGCGCTGTCCAGCCTGGCGCTTGGGCTGGTCATCTACAGCCTGGTCACGACCTTTTCGCGCGGCCTCTATTTTTCGCTGGGGGTGGCGGGAGCAGTCTGGCTGTTCGGCTTGATGCGTCTGGTGCGGGTACACCGGAACGAGGTGGGTAAATCGCCCGTGTCGTTGTTGCCGATACTGGCGCCGCTCGTGGCCGCGGCCCTGCTCATGGGCTACGGCTACAGCCAGGGCGGCATGCTGACTCTGGCGACGGGGATGCTGCTGTTCACCGCGGCGGCCTGGCTGGGATGGCGCCCCGTCGCGCGCAGCCTGGCCTGGCCGCTACTGGTCTTGTTGACGTTGGCTTGCGTGTGGGCGGCGGCCCGCGGCATGACCACCAGCAAATGGCACCCGCATGATCCGGCCGTGGCCTGGGCCACCGCATGGATACTCGAAATCGGCACGGCGCTGCTGGGCTATCTGGCCGGGCGGGGCCTGCCGCGCGATGCCGGGGTCAAGCCATTTCTGGTGACGAGCATGCTGTTGCTCCTGGGCGCGGGGACTCTTGCGCCAGCCCTGCTGGGTTACCGCATGACCGAGCGCCTGTCCGGCGTCAGCACGGATTTTGCGACGCGGGCCGGCCACTGGCGCGACGTCTGGGCGCTGCAGCAGGGAGGGCTGCTGCACACACCGTTCGGCATGGGGCTGGGCAGTTTTCCCCGCGAATACTACTGGAGCCAGCTCGGCCACCCGGACGGCAACGGCAGCTATGCCTTGCTGAACGAATCGGGCAATACGCTGCTGCGCACCACCGGCGGCAAGGACCTGCGTCTCGGACAGCGCCTGTCCATCGCGGCGCACACGCCCCTGGAATTGCATTTGCGCGTGCGCAACCATGCGCCCGAGGCGCGCCTCAAACTGCGATTGTGCCGCCGCTTCGTGATTCACCCGACCGAATGGAACGGCCAGTGCGTGACCATCGATCACAAGCTGGTGGGCGCGAGCGCGCAGTGGCAGGCCCTGCATTTCAGCCTCGATTCCGGCCAGGTGGGCGATGGCGGCGGCAACTGGGGGCGGCCGCCCCTCATGCTGGAAATCAACAATCGTCGTGAATACCACCTGATGAATGCCGAACCTGCCGTGGTGGATATCGACGATGTCAGCCTGACCGACGCGCAGGGACGGGAATATGTGGCGAACGGCGATTTCGAGCATGGCCTCGACCGCTGGCTGCCGTACTACGATTTCAACCATCTGCCCTGGCACGTCAAGAACATCTGGCTGCACCTGTATTTCGAGCAGGGGCTGCTCGGCGTGCTGGCGTTCGCGGCGTCCTGGCTGCTGGCGCTGCGCTTCGCCTGGCGGGCAGCCGGGCAGGGCGACGTGTTCACGCTCGGGGTGGCCGCGGCCCTGACCGGCTTCGTGGCGGTCGGCACCTTCGGCTCGCCCATCGACGCGCCGCGCGTCGCCTGGCTTTACTACTTCCTGTGGTTCGTGCTGGTTGCCCGGATGCAGACGGAAAGACCGTCAAGAGCGCGTGGTAGACTGCGGCGGCGTTCCGCTTCGCATACCGCCCCTTCACAATGAAAACAATCGATGTCTTCAACGGCGATGCCGACGGTATCTGCGCCTTGCACCAGTTGCGTCTCGCGGCTCCCGCCGATTCGCAGCTCGTGACCGGGCCCAAGCGCGATATCAGTCTGCTGAAACGCGTGCACGCAGCGCCGGGCGACCGGGTGACCGTGCTGGATGTCGCATTGTCCAAGAATCGCCTGGCGCTCGATGCGCTGCTCGAAGCCGGCGTACACGTGCGCTATTTCGATCATCACCAGCCGGGCGAGATCCCGAACCACCCGAATTTCGAGCCGCACATCGATACCGACGCCCAAGTCTGCACCAGCCTGCTGGTGAACGGTTATCTCGGGGGGCAACATCTGGCCTGGGCCGTGACCGCGGCGTTCGGCGACAACCTCGCCGAATCGGCACTGCGTGCAGCGCAGCCGCTGGGTCTGTCGACGGACCAGCTGGCGCTGCTGCAATCGCTCGGCGAATGCCTCAACTACAACGGCTATGGCGAAGCGCTGGACGATCTCTTCTTCGATCCGGCCGAACTCTACCGGCAGTTGCGCCCCTATGCCGACCCGCTGGCGTTTGCGGCCGAATCCCCCGCCTACCGGACGCTGAAAACAGGCTATGCCGACGACATGGCCCGTGCCGTCGCCGTACCGGCCGCGGAATCGCGACCGGCAGGCCGCATTTTCCTGCTGCCGGCGGAAAAGTGGGCGCGCCGGATTTCCGGCGTTTTTGGCAACCGTCTGGCGGTCGAGGCCCCCGAACAGGCGCATGCCGTGCTGACCGGCAAGCCCGATGGCGGCTATGTCGTCAGCGTGCGCGCGCCGCAGTCGACCCGCTCTGGCGCGGACACGCTGTGCAGCCAGTTCGAGACCGGGGGCGGGCGCAAGGGCGCGGCAGGGATCAACCACCTGCCGGAAGACGAACTTGGCCGATTTATTGCTAGCTTCTACACGGTCTTTTCACGGAGCTGACCGAGATGCATTCCAGAGGCCTGGACCAATTGATCGCCCCCTACGGCGGAACGCTCGTCAACCTCATCGACCCCGACCGTATCGATGCACTCAGGCAGGAAGCGCTGTCGCTGCCCTCGCTCGACCTCGACTGGCAGCAACAGTGCGAGCTGGAGATGCTCATGGGCGGCGGCTATTCGCCGCTGACCGGGTTCATGACGCGCGCCCAGTGCGCGCGCGTCGAAGCCGAACGCACGCTGGACGACGGCAGCTTCTGGCCGCTGCCGGTGACCCTGGCCACGCGGAGCAAGGTCGCCGTCGATCTCAAGCCCGGCGACCGCATCGCGTTGCGCGATGGCGAAGGTTTCATGCTCGCCGTTCTGGGCGTGGCGGATGCCTGGGACGCCGACGGCCTGCGGTATCTGGGCGGCAGGATCGAGGGCGTCGCCATGCCCCCCCATCCGGATTTTTCAGCGCTGCGCATGTCGCCGGCCGAACTGCGCGCCCTGTTCGCGAAGCGCGGCTGGCGGCGCGTAGTCGCCTGGCAGGCGCGCCAGCCCATGCATCGCGCGCAGTTCGAGTTCTGCCTCAAAAGCGCGGTGGAAAGCGAAGCCAACCTGCTGCTGCACCCGCTGTCGGGGGGCGACATCACCGATGCGCCGGCCTACTTCGGCCTCGTGCGCAGCTTCATCGCCATACGCGACCGTTTTCCGGCCGCCACCACGCAACTGGCCCTGCTGCCCGCGCCGCCGCGCGAGGCCAGCGCAGCGGCCCTGTTGCTGCGTGCCATCGTGGCGCGCAACTACGGCTGCGCCATCCTGATCGCGGGGGGCGAGCACCAGGCCGAAGGGGAATGCCGGCGCGGCGAGGATTTGACCCGCGACCACGCCGGCCTGCCCGTCGCGGCGCGCGCCGCGGAAATCGGCGTCAGGCTGATTGCCTATCCGCGCATGGTCTATGTCGAGGATCGCGCCGAATACCTGCCGGCATCCGAGGTGCCGGATGGGGCGCGGGTGCTGACGCTGTCCGGCGAGGAATTCCGCCGTCGCATGCAGACCGGACTGAAGATTCCCGACTGGTACAGTTTTCCCGAGGTGCTGGCCGAACTGCAACGGCAGAATCCGCCGCGCAACCAGCAGGGCTTTACCGTGTTCTTCACCGGCTTGTCGGGCGCGGGAAAGTCGACCATGGCGCGCGCCCTGGCGGCGCGCCTGATGGAGATGGGCGGACGCAGCGTGACCCTGCTCGACGGCGACATCGTGCGCCGTCACCTGTCCTCGGAACTGGGCTTCTCCAAGGCGCACCGGGACATCAACGTCCGCCGCATCGGCTTCGTCGCCAGCGAAATCACCAAGAACCGCGGCATCGCCATTTGCGCGCCGATCGCCCCCTATGCCCAGACCCGGCGCGATGTGCGCACCATGATCGAGGCGGTAGGGGGCTTCGTCGAGATCCATGTGGCCACGCCGATCGAAACCTGCGAGGCCCGTGACCGCAAGGGCCTCTATGCCAAGGCGCGTGCCGGCCTGATTCCGGAATTCACCGGCGTGTCGGATCCCTACGAAGTCCCCGAGAAGCCCGAGCTGGCCATCGACACCACCGGTCTCGGCATCGACGATGCCGTGCAGCAGATCCTGCTCAAGCTCGAATACGAGGGCTACCTGCGCTGACAGCCGTATCCCGGAAGCGGCGGGCGAGGCGACCGGTACAAACAAAAACGGCGACCGATCGGTCGCCGTTTTGGGTGTTGCGTAAGCTTGCTCAGGCAGTCTTGCGACGGCGCATGGCAGCCAGGCCGGCCATGCCGATGCCCAGCAGGGCCAGGGAGGCGGGCTCCGGAACGCCACCCACGGAACCTTTCGGAACCGAAGCGAAGCGCAGCGTGCCGCCGGCCACCAGGAACTCGCCAAAACCGTCGCCGAAGAAGGTGACCTTGGAGAAGAAGCCCGAGGAATCAATGGCACCGATGAAGTTGGTGAAGCTGCCGGCAGCCGCGACACCGGGGTTGTCGGTAGAAGTCGTGGCGTTGGCCGGGAGGGTCATGGCGCCGCCGTCGAAGCCGATCCACAGGCCGGAACCGGTTGCAGGCACGCCGTAGGTCGAAACGACGTTGGCGTCGCGCACGGTAGCGGTACAGCAGGTGGCCCAGTCGCCGATCTCGAAGCCGAAGGCGTTCACCGGGGAGCTGAAGGTGAAGGTCAGGCCGGAGTTGAAGCCGGGAATCGGATCGGAACCCGAAGCGCTGGGGTTGATGTTCCAGGTGTCGCCCGACAGGGAAATGCCGTTGCTGCTGTAGGTGCCGCCGGCGCTGGGGGCCGAGCCGTTGGGACGGGTCACGGTCACGGTGGCGGGGTTGCCATCCTTGTCGATGTAGTTGTAGGTGTTGACGCCACTGACGACCTGGGCGGTGACGACGCTCGAGCCCGTGCCGGTGATGATGTTGTCAAACGCGGTGCCGATGTTGGACAGGGCGGCGTTGACGATGACGGGGGCAGCGCTGGCGCTGGCCGCGGCGAACAGGGCCGTGGCGAACAGGGCGCTGGCGAGTGCGGTTTTTTTCATAATAAAGCTCCTTGATTGAAGAACCGTGGCTAAAGACAGAGGAAGCAATCCATCCCATTCACTGATTAAACAGCCTCGTACGCCGAGATTGTTCAGTTGTCCAAAAATAAGCATCGTTTGTGCCAGACCCGGACTGGGGCAAAAAACTTCTTTTTTAACAGGGTCTTAACCCGGGATTTCCCAGGCCGGGCGCAACGCGGGGCTGCGAACTGTAAATTATTCCGACGCTGCGGCCCCGGCCATCGGGAGGCGCTCAGGCAGGGAGGCGGTGATGCGTCCGCCGGCCGGTCAGGCTGCCCACGAGCATGCCGGCGATGCTCGCCAGGAAACCGGCGAACTGCGGCGGCAGCAGGGCCTCGCCTTCCGGCAGCCAGATTTCCATGGGGATCCACACCGCGAGCCCCAGCGCGATCGCGAGCGTGGCGCCGCGCCGGTTGGCGCGTTCCCAGTACAGGCCGGCGACCAGCGGCACGAAGGCGACGACCAGGGTGACCTTGTAGGCGTTCTCGACCATCTCGTAGATGGTGGCGTCGGAATACAGGGCGAACAGGGTGACCACGGCGGCGAAGCAGACCACGACGATGCGCATGGTGAGCAGCAGGGTCTTGTCGGTGTGGTTCGGCAGGTAGGGCTTGATGATGTTTTCCGACAGGGTGACCGACGGCGCCAGCAGGGTGCCGGAGGCGGTGCTCATGATGGCTGAGAGCAGGGCGCCGAAGAACATGATCTGGGCGAACACCGGCATGTGGTTGAGGATCAGCTGCGGCAGGATCATCTGCGAATCCTTGTCCAGCAGGCCGGACACCAACTGTGGATCGATGAGCGTGGCGGAATAGGCGATCGTCAGCGGCACGAAGGCGAAAATGAAGTAGAAGCTGCCACCGAGCACCGACCCGGCGACGGCGATGTTCTCGCTCTTGGCCGACATGACGCGCTGGAACACGTCCTGCTGGGGAATCGAGCCGAACATCATGGTGATCCAGGCGGCGATGAAGGCGATGACGTCCTTGCTGGTTGCCGCGGGCCAGAAACGGAACTGGCCCTTGTCCGCGGCATGCCGCACCACGTGGCCGAGCCCGCCCGCCATATCCGAGGCCACGTACAGGATGTACAGCAGGCCGACGACGATGATGCTCATCTGGAAGAAGTCGGTCAACGCCACCGACCACATGCCGCCGTAGAGGGTATACAGCAGCACGATGGCCGCGCCGATGAGCGTGCCCTGGGCTTGGGTGATCATCCCCTGCGACAGGATGTTGAAGACCAGGCCGAGTGCGGTCATCTGGGCCGACACCCAGCCGAGATAGGAAATGATGATGGCGAGGCCGGTGATGACCTCGACCTTGCGGCCGTAGCGCTTGCGGTAGTAGTCGGTGATGGTCAGCAGGTTCATCCGGTACAGCTTGCGCGCGAAGAACAGGCCGACCAGGATCAGGCACATCGAGGAACCGAAGGGGTCGGACACGATGCCGTGCAGGCCTTCGTTGAGGAAGGTGGCGGGAATGCCGAGCACGGTCTCCGACCCGAACCAGGTCGCGAACACGGTCGCGGTCACGATGTAGATCGGCAGGTGACGGCCGGCCACGACGTAATCCCGCGCGTTGTGCACGCGCGTTGCGGCGTAGACGCCCACGCCGATGGATACAAGCAGGTAAAGAATGACGAAACCCACGAGCATCGGTCTGTCCTTATCGCAATAGGGAATAGAAGGCCGCCAGCGCCAGCAGCGCGAGCAGGCCGGCGATGGCCCCCAGCCAGCGGTTGCGCGCCTGCTGCTGTTTCAGCAGCAGGGTGAGGCCCGATTCCAGCTGGGCGAGGCGATTCTCGTTCAGCGCGTGGTGGGCCAGGCGCGGCAATTGCGGCAGCAGTTGCGCCCACTTCGGCGCTTCGTTCTTCAGGTTCCTCACCAGCGCCCGCCAGCCGACCTGTTCGTTCATCCAGCGTTCCAGGAAGGGCTTGGCGGTTTTCCACAGGTCGAGGTCGGGGTCGAGTTGCCGGCCCAGGCCCTCGATGTTGAGCAGCGTCTTCTGCAGCAGGACCAGTTGCGGCTGGATCTCGACGTTGAAGCGGCGCGAGGCCTGGAACAGCTGCAGCAGCACGCGGCCGAAGGAAATCTCCTTCAGCGGGCGGTCGAAAACCGGCTCGCAGACCGCGCGCACGGCCGCCTCGAGTTCGTCGACGCGGGTGTCGGCCGGCACCCAGCCCGATTCCAGGTGCGCCTGCGCCACGCCCTTGTAGTCGCGGCGGAAAAAGGCGAGGAAGTTGCGTGCGAGGTACTGCTTGTCCACCTCGGTGAGCGTGCCCATGATGCCGAAATCGAGCGCGATGTACTGCTCGGAACCGGGCCGCACGAGGATGTTGCCGGGGTGCATGTCGGCATGGAAGAAGCCGTCGCGGAATACCTGGGTGAAGAAGATTTCCACGCCGGTGGCGGCGAGCCGGGGGATGTCCACGCCCGATTCGCGCAGGCGTTCGATCTGGCTGACCGGAATGCCCTCCATGCGGTCCATCACCATCACGTCCCGTGCGCACCAGTCCCAATAGACTTCGGGCACCACGAGCAGCGGCGAATCCTTGAAGTTGCGCCGCAACTGCGCGCAGTTGGCCGCCTCGCGCATCAGGTCGAGCTCGTCTTCCAGGTGCTTCTCGAACTCGGCGACCACTTCGCGCGGACGCAGGCGGCGACCGTCGGCGAAGAGTTTCTCCAGCAATCCGGCGGCGGCATAGAGCAGGGAGACGTCGTGGGCGATCACCGGCGCGATGCCGGGCCGCAAGACCTTGACCGCCACCGTCGTGCCGTCGTGCAGGCGGGCGAAATGCACCTGCGCGACCGAGGCCGAGGCGACCGGTGTGGCGTCGAATTCGGCGAAGACCGCATGCAGCGGCTTGCCATAGGCGGCTTCCAGCGTGGCGACCGCCTGGCCGGAGGCGAAGGGCGGCACGCGATCCTGCAGCAGCGCCAGCTCGTCGGCGATGTCCAGCGGCACCAGGTCGCGCCGCGTCGAGAGCATCTGGCCGAACTTGACGAAGATCGGCCCCAACGCTTCCAGAGCCTGGCGCAGACGCACGCCGCGCGGCGCGCTGAGCGGGCGCCAGAACAGGGTGGCGCGCACCAGCCAGCGCAGCGGCCGCACCCGTTCGTGGCCGAGGAAGAACTCTTCGAGGCCGTATTGCAGCGCGACGCGGACGATGCGGGCGAGGCGCAGCAGTTTCATGATTCGAGTCGGGTGAGGCGCGCCTCGAGGCGCGCGGCGGCGTCGGCGAGCGCGTCGACGTCGGCGTTGAAGCGCGCCACGTCGACGCCGCGCGCCATTATCTCCGCTTCTTCCACCGCGTATTCGCTGGCATTGCGACCGAGCGCGGCAACGGTGCCGCCGAAGCGCGCGATCGCGGTCTGCCCCAGCGCGTGCAGGCGGTGGGCGAGCGCGTCGCCGACCAAGGGGGCGAGATCGGCCTCGACATCCCATCGCAGTTGCTTGAATACGCGATCCAGCGTGGCGAGCAGCGCGGGATCGCCCTGGTAGTCGGCATCGCGGAGGGCTTCGCGGCCGAAGAACGGCAGGCGGGCCAGCAACCGGGCCGTCGGGCGTATGGTCGCATCGGGCGCTTCGAATACGGCTTCGGAGAAATAGCCGTCGTCGGCGATGCGGAAGTCGAGAGGCGCGGCGGCGAGATCGAAACGCACGCCCATGCCGGCGTGGCGTTGCAGGCTTTCGGCTGCGCCGGGCGACTGGCGCAGCAGGTGGTTGAGCCCGCGCTCGACGAGGGCCGTGGTCATCATGCCCGGGGCGATCAAACCTTGAAGCCCTTGTGGAGCGCGACGATGCCGGCGGTGAGGTTGTGGTACTGCACGCGGGCGAAGCCGGCGGTTTCCATCATGGCCTTGAGCTCGGCCTGGCCAGGGTGCATGCGGATCGATTCGGCCAGGTACTGGTAGCTGCCGGCGTCGTTGGCGACCAGCTTGCCCATGAACGGCAGCAGCTTGAAGGAATACAGGTCGTAGGCCGGTTCCAGCGGCTTCCAGACCTTGGAGAATTCCAGCACCAGCAACCGCCCGCCGGGTTTCAGCACGCGGTGCATCTCGGCCAGGGCCTGGTCCTTGTGCGTCATGTTGCGCAGGCCGAAGGCGACCGACACGCAGTCGAAATGGTTGTCGGGGAAGGGCAGGCGTTCGCCGTCGCATTGCACGGCCGGCGGGGTGCGGCCCTCGTTCAGCATGCGGTCGCGGCCTTCGCGCAGCATGGAGAAATTGATGTCGGTGAGCAGCACCGTGCCGGTTTCGCCCACTTCCTTGAGGAAAAGCCGGGTCAGATCGGCGGTGCCGCCGGCCACGTCGAGCACTTTCATGCCTGGCCGCAGTCCGGCCTGCGCAACGGTGAAGCGCTTCCACAGGCGGTGCAGGCCGGCCGACATCAGGTCGTTCATGAGGTCGTACCGGGCGGCAACCGAATGGAAGACCTCGGCCACCTTGGCGGCTTTCTCGGATTCGGGTACCTGCTGGTAGCCGAAATGGGTGGTTTTATCCATGGCAGACGGGGGTGGCGGAACTGGCTGGATTCTACCAGCGCGCGGGCAGCCGGGGGTTCGGCCGGGCCGGCGCCGTGTCATAAATCAGTCATACTGCTGTCATAGTATGGCCACCGGTCAAACTCGTTTGGAAAAGCCATGGCTGCCAACATCCTGCTGGTCGAAGACGAACCCGGCATTCAGGAACTGCTGAAATTCAATCTGGCGCAGGCCGGCCACTCGGTCACGGCCGCCGGCGACGCCGAGCACGCGCTCAAATTCCTGAAAAGCACCCTGCCCGACGTGATCCTGCTCGACTGGATGCTGCCCGGCATGTCCGGTATCGACCTGTGCAAGCGCCTGCGCAGCGACGAGCGCTACCAGCCGATTCCCATCATCATGCTGACCGCGCGCGGCGAGGAACGCGACAAGGTGCTGGGCCTGGATACCGGCGCGGACGACTACATCACCAAGCCGTTTTCCCCGCGCGAACTGGTATCGCGCATCAAGGCGGTACTGCGTCGCCGGGCGCCGCAGATGACCGACGAGCCGGTGGAAATCAGCGGTTTGCGGCTCGATCCCTCCAGCCACCGCGTGCAGGGCAAGGGCCAGCCGCTCGACCTGGGGCCCACCGAATTCCGCCTGCTGCATTTCTTCATGACGCATTCCGAGCGCGTCTATTCGCGCACCCAACTGCTCGACCAGGTGTGGGGCGACGACGTGTTCGTCGAGGAGCGCACCGTCGACGTCCACATCCGCCGCCTGCGGCTGGCGCTGGAACCGTCCGGCCATGCCGAGCTGATCCAGACCGTGCGCGGCGCGGGTTATCGCTTTTCCGCCGAAGCGGGTTGATAATGCCGCCAGTTTCACGACTGGCGGACAAGGCGATGGGATTCTGGTGGCGGCCGTTGAGTGTGCTGGCAGGGGTGCTGTTCGTGGCGCTCGTCCTGTGGGCGGCTTCGGGTCTCGTCACGGCGCTCGCCTTCCTGGCCGGCATCCAGGCCTTCGTCATGCTGCGCCGGCTATGGCAGGAATTCCGCCTGGCGCGCTGGCTGGAAAGTCCCGACGAAGTCGAACCCCCCGACGCCACCGGCACCTGGGGCGACATCTTCTACCGGCTGCAGAAACTGCAGAAACGCCAGAAGGCCAGCCGCAGCGAGCTCACCAGCGCACTCGAACAGTTCGAACACGCCGCCCAGGCCGTACCCGACGGCATGGTCATCCTCAACGGCAGCGAGCAGATCGAGTGGTGCAACCCCGCTTCGCGCAAGTACATGGGGCTGGACTGCGAGCGCGACCGCGGGCAGTTCATCCGCTACCTGATGCGCCAGGCGCATTTTCTCGAATTCCTCGACGCTGCCGATTTCTCGCGCCCGCTGGTGTGCCGATCGCCGATCAACCGCGAGATTTCCCTGTCGATGCAGCTCGTGCCCTTCGGCGAAGGCAAGAAGCTGCTGGTTGCGCGCGACATCACCGATCTCGAGCGCGTGGATGCCATGCGGCGTGACTTCATCGCCAACGTCTCGCATGAGCTGCGCACACCGCTCACCGTCGTCGGCGGCTTCGTCGAAACCCTGGCCGACGCGCCAGTTGCCTTGCCGGTCGATGAATCGCACCGCTATTTCAATCTGATGCTCGACCACACCCGGCGCATGCAGCGCCTGCTCGACGACCTGCTGACGCTGTCGCGGCTGGAAAGCGAAGAGCACACGCTCAAGGACGAAGACGTCAGTGTGGCCGACATGGCGCACGCGCTTGCGGCCGAAGCCGAATCGCTGAGCCGCGGCCGCCACCGCATCCACGTCGACGTCGCCAGCGAAACCGGCTTGCGCGGCAACATGCAGGAGATCCGCAGCGCACTCGGCAATCTCGTCTCCAACGCCGTGCGCTACACGCCGGAGGGCGGCGATATCCGCCTGTCCTGGAAGGTGCGCGACGGGGAAGGCGTGTTTTCCGTGACCGATACCGGCGAAGGCATCGCCGCCGAGCACATTCCGCGCCTGACCGAGCGTTTCTATCGCGTCGACCGCAGCCGCTCGCGCGAAACCGGTGGCACCGGCCTCGGCCTCGCCATCGTCAAGCACGTGCTTACGCGCCACGGCGCGCGGCTCGACATCCAGTCCGTACCCGGCAAGGGCAGCACCTTTTCCGCCATTTTCCCTGCCGCGCGTGTGCGGGTGGCCGAACCGGCGGCCCAGGTCATCCCCTTTCCGGCGCGCGAGCAGGCGGTGGGCTAAACCGTCATCGCCCGGCTGATCGCCCGGGTCAGTCGCGCGTCGAACTCCGCCGGAACCGCGTGCGGTGTAGTGCGCAGCCGGGCGCCCCAGATCGGATTGGGGAAATGCGGGTCATCGACGAAGCGCGGGATCACGTGCCAGTGCACATGCGGCACCACGTTGCCGAGCGCCGCGAGATTGATCTTGTCCGGCCGCATCAGGTCGCGCAGCGCCTGTTCCACCTTCATCACCGTCATCATCAGGCGCGAGCGTTCCGCCGGCGCCAGATCGGTCATCTCCGCCACGTGGCGATTGAGGATCACGCGGCAGAAGCCGGGGTAGTCCGGCGTGTCGGTGACGCGCACGACGCGGCAGAAATCGTCCTGCCAGAGGAGGTCGCCGCCGGGGGTGTCGCACAGGGGACAGGTCATGATCGGTTTCCGGAAATGAAACGCCCCGCATCATGCGGGGCGGGGACGGAGCTTGGCAAGCGCTCAGGCGCGGCGGCGGGTCCGCCAGCCGACCAGGCCCAGCCCGGCCAGCAGCATCAGCCATGCGCCGGGTTCGGGCACGGCGGTGACATTGTAGGCGGCGCCTGAGGCGGAAGAAAGGCTGGCCCCTTGCGGCAGCACGATGCCGGCGAGGAGGGCGCTGTTGGAGAAGTCGAGGGTGGTGGGGCCGGTGCCGTCCGGGGCGGGAACGCACGATCCTGTATCCAGTGGGCAAAAAGCCTGGAGAATACTGACATCGAATACGCTCGTTCCCAGGCCGCCCAGCAAGTAAAACGTTTCGCCATAGGTGAAATTGAACGTTCCGTGCAATGTGGCTTGGATGTTCTGCCCGGTTCCTGGCGTGAGAACGAGGTCAGGCACGGGCGCAATGCCGGGGAAAAGAACGGACGTGTCGTTGTAGGGCGATGCGCCGATCACATACGTCGCGATGGGGTTCACTGCATCCATCGGCCACGCGTAGGGACTGGACATATTGAATGTGGTCGTGCTGCTGACGAGCTGGCTCGGATGCACCGTGCTGGTCCCCAGTGCATAGGCCATCCCACCGCCGAACGCGCCGACGTCGGCCGTGCCGTTCAGTTGCACCGTGAAGGAGGCCGTCCCCACACCGCTCCCGCCCGTGATGGTGACCTGGTCGTACCAGCCGGAAAAACTGCCTGCGCCCAGCACGTTCGACGGCAAGGTACTTGCGCTTGCATAGGCATGATTGGAGCCGAGCGTCGTGCTGGCCGCCGCCGCGTAGCTGGGGGCGGATATCTGGGCCGTGGCGCCCGGCGCACTCGTCGCGTCGATGAGCGGCGTATACGTGGGATCGTTGGCAAAGAGGCCGGCGCCGATATCTGCGGCTCCCGAATACGTGGCGTACGCAGGCAGCACGCCGACGTTCACCACGCCGTAAATATCAACGTTGGCGGTATTGGCTCGGGCGGATGCGGCGCAGGCGATCAAGGCGGCGGCGAGCGCCGTCATGCGTAAGTTCATGTTCTCTCCTCCTGAGTCCAAGTCATTGTTGTTATGATCGTTGGGCTCCCCGCAGGGGGGACGGTAACACGAAAATTCAGGGTGGGACAATCGCAGCAGGTCCCGCCACCGTTACAGCAGCACGCGCTCAATCCCGCCGTTGCCCACGCGGGCGAGGTAGCTCGTCATCCAGTTCTCGCCCAGCAGCTTCTTCGCCAGTTCGACCACGATGTAGTCCGGCGTGGTGCCGGCGTCGTCGCTGTAGCGCGCCAGGCCCTGCAGGCAGGAGGGGCAGCTGGTGAGCAGTTTCACGGGCTGGTTGCCGGCATTCAGCGACGCCACGCCGGCACGGATTTCCTCTTCCTTGCGGAAGCGGATCTGCGTCGAGATGTCGGGGCGCGTCACGGCGAGCGTGCCGGATTCGCCGCAGCAGCGGTCGGAGAGCTTCACGGCACCGCTGTCGGGCGCGCCGCCGAGCAGCGCGTTGGCGACCTTCATCGGCGCGTGCGTCTTCATTGGCGTGTGGCAGGGGTCGTGGTAAAGGTATTTCTCCCCACTCACGTTGTCCAGTTTCACGCCTTTTTCCATGAGATATTCGTGGATGTCGAGCAGGCGGCAGCCGGGGAAGATCTTGCCGAATTCGTACTTCAGCAGCTGGTCCATGCAGGTGCCGCAGGACACGATCACGGTCTTGATGTCGAGGTAGTTGAGCGTGTTGGCGACGCGGTGGAACAGCACGCGGTTGGCCGCGGTGATGGCCTCGCCCTTGTCGGCCTGGCCGCCGGCGGTCTGCGGGTAGCCGCAGCAGAGGTAGCCGGGCGGCAGCACGGTCTGCACGCCGAGTTCGAACAGCATGGCCTGGGTGGCGAGTCCCACCTGCGAGAACAGGCGTTCCGAGCCGCAGCCGGGGAAATAGAACACGGCGTCGGCGTCGTCCGACAGCTTGGCCGGGTTGCGCAGCACCGGCACGATGGCCGGGTCCTCGAGCCCGAGCAGGGCGCGCGAGGTCTTCTTCGGCAGGCCGCCGGGCATGGGTTTGTTGACCAGGTGGATGATCTGCGCCACGGGTTTCGGTTTGCCGAGAGTGGCAGGCGGATGCTTCACCTGGTCCTGGATCAGGCCCAGACGCTTGAATATGCGGTTGCCCAGGCGCTGGCCGGCGTAGCCCCATTCGATCAGCGGCTTGCGCAGCGCCTTGATCGTGCGCGGGTCGGTCGCGTTGAGGAAGGCCATCGACGCCCAGGTGCCGGGATTGAACTTCTTCTTGCCCTGGCGGCGCAGCATGTTGCGCATGGCGATCGAGACGTCGCCGAAGTCGATGTCGACCGGGCAGGGGTTCTTGCACTTGTGGCAGACGGTGCAGTGGTCGGCGACGTCGCCGAATTCGTCGAAGTGCCTGAGCGACACGCCGCGCCGCGTCTGTTCTTCGTACAGGAAGGCCTCGATCAGCAGCGAGGTGGCGAGGATCTTGTTGCGCGGCGAGTAGAGCAGGTTGGCGCGCGGAATGTGCGTGTTGCACACCGGCTTGCACTTGCCGCAGCGCAGGCAGTCCTTGATCGAGTCGGCGATGGCGCCGGTTTCAGAAGCTTCGAGGATGATCGATTCGGCTTCGAGCAGGCTGAACGAGGGCGTGTAGGCATTGCGCAGGTCGGCGCCGCGCATGAGCTTGCCCTTGTTGAAGCGGTGGTGCGGGTCGACCTTCTGCTTGTAGTCGGCAAAGTGCGTCAGGGTCGCGTCGTCGAGGAATTCCAGCTTGGTCAGCCCGATGCCGTGCTCGCCCGAGATTACGCCGCCGAGATCGGTGGCGAGCTTCATGATGCGCGCCACCGCCGCGTTGGCGGCCTGCAGCATGGCGTAATCGTCGGAATTGACCGGGATGTTGGTGTGCACGTTGCCGTCGCCGGCGTGCATGTGCAGGGCGACGAAGACGCGGCTTTTCAGCGCGTCCTTGTGGATGCGGTCGCAGGCTTCGAGGATGCGGGTGTATTCGCGGCCGACAAAGAGCGCGTGCAGTTCGCGCCGCAGTTCGCGCTTCCAGGAGACGCGCAGCGCCTTGTCGCGCAGGGCGGTGAAGACCGTGCCCTGTTCGTGCGCGGCGTCGAGACCGGCCAGATAGCCTGTCCAGCGTTCGCGTACCGCGGCCACCAGCTTCTGCGCCTGCGCCTGCTTCTCGGCGACCTTTTCGGGATCGGCCACGGTGTCGTCGTCTTCCAGCAGCGGCAGCGGGCCGGCAAAGAATTCGGCGAGCGCGTCGGCGAGCTTCAGCTTGTTGGCAATCGACAGCTCGATGTTGATGCGCTCGATGCCGTCGGTGTAGTCGCCCAGCCGGTCGAGCGGGATGACCACGTCCTCGTTGATCTTGAAGGCGTTGGTGTGGGCGGCGATGGCGGCGGTGCGGGCGCGGTCGAGCCAGAACTTCTTGCGCGTCTCTGCCGACACCGCGATGAAACCTTCGCCGCCGCGCACGTTGGCGAGCTGGACGATCTTCGAGGCGGCCTCGCCGACCGCGATTTCCTTGTCGGAGGCCACGTCGATCAGCAGCACCATGTTCGGCCGGGCATTGCGCGGCGATTTGGTCGCATAGCCGACTGCCTTCACGTAGCGCGCGTCGAGGTGTTCCAGACCGGCGAGCTGCACGTCGGGGTGGGCGTCGCACCAGGCCTTGATCTCGACGATGGCGGGCGTGGCCTCGCGCGCGGAACCGAAGAACTCCAGGCACACCGTGCGTCCGTGCGCCGGCAGGCGGTGCAGGACGAAGCGCGCGGAGGTGATGAGGCCGTCGCAGCCTTCCTTCTGGATGCCGGGCAGGCCGGCGAGGAATTTGTCGGTGACGTCCTTGCCCAGGCCGGTCTTGCGGAAGCGGCTGCCGGGAATGGTGAGGATCTCGGGCGAGCCTTTCGGGGTCCTGCCGTCGGGTCCGTAGCGGCGGATCTCGAAACTGGCCGAGGGGGCGTCGTGGATCTTGCCGCGGTTGTGGTCGAGCCGGGTGATCTCGATCCAGTCGGCGTCCGGCGTGACCATCTTCCACGAGACGAGGTTGTCCAGCGCCGTCCCCCACAGCACGGCCTTCTTGCCGCCCGCGTTCATCGACACGTTGCCGCCGATGGTCGAGGCGTCGGCCGAGGTCGGGTCGACCGCGAACACCAGCCCGGCGGCGTCGGCCGCCTCCATCACCCGCTTGGTGACGACGCCCGCGCCGCAGTGGATCGTCGGTACCTCGAATTCGCAGCCGGGCAGGTGCAGCATCTCGACCGCGCTCATCGCCTCGAGCTTTTCGGTATTCACCACCGCGGCGCGGTCGGTGAGCGGCACGGCGCCGCCGGTGTAGCCGGTGCCGCCGCCGCGCGGGATGATGGTCATGCCGAGGTCGACCAGGCCGGCGACCAGGGCGGCCATCTCGGCCTCGCTGTCCGGCGTCAGCACCACGAAGGGATATTCCACGCGCCAGTCGGTCGCGTCGGTCACGTGCGACACGCGCGCCAGGCCGTCGAAGGCGATGTTGTCCTTGCGCGTGATGCCGGCGAGGCGCCTTTGGATGCGGCTGCGCAGATCGGCCGTGTCGGCGAACCAGGCGCCGAACTCGCGCACCGCGCGGTCCGCCGCCTGCAGCAATTGGCCTACGAGTTCGTTGCCTTGGCGACGCAGCTCGATTTCGTGCAGGCGATGGCGCAGCGCCTCGACCAGCAGGGCACGCCGCTTCGGGTTGGCCAGCAGGTCGTCTTCCAGATAGGGATTGCGCCGCACCACCCAGATGTCGCCCAGCACCTCGAACAGCATGCGCGCCGAGCGGCCGGTCCTGCGCTCGCCGCGCAGGGTGTTGAGCACGTCCCAGGCATCGCTGCCGAGCAGGCGGATCACGATCTCGCGGTCGGAGAATGAGGTGTAGTTGTAGGGGATTTCGCGCAGGCGGGAATTCATGACGGGACGGCGCTGCAAAAGCCGTATTTTACGGGATAACGCGCCCGGCCCGGCGACGGCTACAATCGCGCAAAACCATACAACGCCCAGGGAGTCCCGCGTGGCCTCGATCTACGACCTGAAACCCCGCTTCCAGGCGCTGTTGCGCCCGCTGGTGGCGCGGCTTGCCGCCGCCGGCGTCACCGCCAACCAGGTCACCCTCTCCGCCGTGGTGCTCTCCGTCATCGGCGGCGGGCTCATCGCCTGGCGGCCCTTCGAGACCTGGCCGCTGCTCCTGCTGCCGCTGGTGCTCTTCCTGCGCATGGGTCTCAATGCCGTCGACGGCATGCTGGCGCGCGAATTCGGCCAGCAGTCGAAACTCGGCGCGATCCTCAACGAACTCGGCGACGTGGTGTCGGACGCCACGCTCTACCTGCCGCTGGCCTGGGTGCCTTTCGTCTGGGTGCCGCTGGTCGAAGGCGTCGTCGTGCTCGCGGTGATTTCCGAAATGACCGGCGTCGTCGCCGTGCAGATCGGCGCCAGGCGCCAGTACCAGGGCCCCATGGGCAAGAGCGACCGCGCCTTCTGGTTCGGTGCGCTGGGTCTGCTGCTGGGCCTGGGCGTGGCGCCCGGCGACTGGATCAACGCGCTGCTCGGCGTGATGCTGGTGCTGCTCGTGCGCACCATCGTCAACCGCGCTCGCGCCGCCCTGAAGGAAGTCCGTGCCGCATAACCTCGAACTCGCCCTCTACGGCATCCTCGCCCTGCTGGTGCTGGGCACCGTCATCATCGGGCTGAAAAAACTTCTCAAGCCCGGCTCCGGCGACCGCGAGCTGTGGCTGCGCATGCGTTCGTGGTGGGTCATGGCCGGGCTCTTCGTGACGGCCATCGCGGTGGACCGCGCGCTGTCCATCGTCTTCTTCGCGCTGGTGAGCTTCCTCGCGCTCAAGGAATACTTCAGCATCATCCCCACCCGCCGCGCCGACCGGCGCGTGCTGTTCTGGGCCTACGCCGCCATTCCCGTGCAGTATTTCTGGGTCCATGACGCCTGGTTCGGCATGTTCATCATCTTCATCCCGGTTTATCTCTTCCTGTTCATTCCGCTGAAGATGGTCATCGTCGGCGAGACGCAGGGCTTCCTGAAAGCCGCCGGCACCCTCCACTGGGGCCTCATGACCACCGTGTTCTCGCTCTCGCACGCCGCCTTCCTGCTGGCGCTGCCAGATGCCGGAAACCCCGCCGCGGGCAGTGCCGGGCTGCTGCTGTTCCTGGTGTTCCTCACCCAGTTCAACGACGTCATGCAGTTCGTCTGGGGCAAGCTCGCCGGGCGGCGCAAGGTCATCCCCAAGGTCAGCCCCGGCAAGACCGTCGCCGGCTTCGTCGGCGGCGTTGCCACCACCACGCTGGTCGCCTGGCTCGCCGCGCCGTACCTCACCCCGCTGGTCGGCTGGCAGCCGATTGCAGCCGGCCTCATCATCGGCATCGGCGGCTTCGTGGGCGACGTGACGATTTCCGCGTTGAAGCGCGATCTGGGCATCAAGGACAGCGGCTCACTGATTCCGGGCCACGGCGGCATCCTGGATCGGGTGGACAGCCTGACGTACACCGCGCCGCTGTTTTTTCATTTTGTTTATTACCTGCATTACTGATCATCGGGCACAGGTTTGGTGGCACTTGTAACGTATTTTTGGACGGCTTAAAGGGGATTGGGTTGGCGTCTCTCATTGCTCGATTCTGGCGTGGTCAAATCTCTTTACCCCGGACATTCTGGTTAGGCTGGGTCGTTCCCGTTGTTGGGGGTGACTTATTGATCGCGAATGTTGATTGGTGGTTAATCACCAATCTTGGATTCACTGTTTACTACGTAGTGATCGTGTCTCTTATCGCATATGGGATTACTGCCGCCATACCGGTTTGGAGAAGCGCGGCCACTCGCACTAACGTAATTAAATACGCTACCCGTGGAATTGCGACATTGGTTGCAATAGCCCAAGTTGCATCTGTTGGCGCGGTTGCTTATGCGCTGGTTTCAACCAAGTTTGGTGGTGACACCGAGCATGCTATTGACCGCCTTGCGGAAAAAACGGCTATTCCATCGAAATCACATCCCATGGCGGGGTTCTGGAAATCAAATCCAGCCGATGATTTTGGCCTTGCCATAGCCCCCGCTGAAGGTAGGTTGTACTCGGTTTCGTTCTGTGGTCCTGGGGGTTGTTTCGAGCCAGACACATACCGTCCCAATACCCCACTTATTGGTGACGGGAATTATCAAGTTCTTTCTAGCGACATTCTTCTAGTGCGTGGTCGTGATGGGTGGTCGAGGTATACGCGTGTAACGAGTCGAGGGGGCGACAATTGCGCACAGTAGGGATGCTAGGCTGCGATCATCGGCCATAAATCTGGCATCGAACTGGTTGTAATTCCATATTCATGTCCCGCTGGCTCCAAACCCTCTTCTTCCTGCTGATCGTCCGCCCCTTCCTTGCCTTCGTGCTGGGGGTGAACCTGCGCCATGCCGAGCGCCTGCCGCAGTCCGGCCCGGCGATCCTCGCGGCCAACCACAACAGCCATCTCGACACGCTGCTCCTGATGAGCCTCTATCCGCTGGCGAAGCTGCACCGGGTGCGGCCGGTGGCGGCGGCGGACTACTTTCTGAAGAACCCGCTCGTCGCCTGGTTCGCGCTCCACATCATGCACATCCTGCCGCTGTCGCGCCGGCCGAAGCCGGGTGAGAAGCCGCTGGCGCATATCGAGGCGGCGCTGGCGGCGGGCGACATCCTGATCCTCTTCCCCGAGGGCTCGCGCGGCGAGCCGGAAAAGCGCAGCGCGCTCAAATCCGGCATTGCGCACCTGATGGAAGACGCGCCGGCGGTGCCGGTCATCCCGATCTATCTGCACGGGCTGGGCAAGGCGCTGCCCAAGGGCGACTGGCTGCCGATCCCGTTCTTTGCCGACGGCTGGGTGGGCGAGCCGCTGACGTGGCAGGGCGAGCGGGCGGCGACGATGCAGGCGCTGGAGGCGCGCTTCCAGGCGCTGGAGGCGCTGGGGCGCCACGACGACTGGGTCTGAGCGTGTGGAAGGACGGCCGCGGCCGTCCTTCCCTACTATTAATCTGCGGAGATTTCTGCCGTAGTACTTATTAAATAAGGATACGGGGGCGTCACCTTGCAGTGTGGCCTGAGCACCAGACTCATCGCATATGTTGCCGCAGGCGTGCTGGCGACCTCGGCGGCCATTGGGGTGATGCGCGTGCAGAGCGAGCGTGTCCATCTCGGCCGGCTGATCGACGGGATCGGACAGGGGGTGGCCACGGCGGCGGCGTCGAGTGCCGCCGCCCTCATCGCCGGCTACGATTACGGCAATCTGGAAATCCTGACCCGCAATATCGCGGGCCAGGACAACGTGGAGCGCGTCGTCATCCGCAATCGCGATGGGCGCGCCATGAGCGAGGCCAGCGCATCGCACACCGGGGCTTTCAAGCGTTTCGACGCGCCGGTGCGCTTCAACGGGCAGCAGATCGGCAGCGTTGCGGTCGACATGTCCACCGACGTGCTGGAGCGTGCACTCGATGCGCTGTACTGGCGGGTGTTCGTCGAGCAACTGGTGTTCGGCCTGGTACTGGGCGTGATCGTCTACTTTTTTACGGCGCGCGGCATCGTGTCGCCGATCCGCAGGCTCACCTCGACCATGGAAGAGGCGCTGGAAAAGGGCAGGGGGTACATTGCCCGCGATCTCGAGGTGACGAGTGCGGACGAGATCGGCCGCCTGGTGTCGGTGTTCAATACGCTGAACCGGTCGCTTGCGCGTTATCAGGGCCAGTTGCAGGGCAAGATCGAATTTGCCGACCAGGAGTTGCGGGAAAAGAACATTCAGTTGGGCGCGCGCACGCGCGAACTGGAACACGCGCTCGACCTGCTCAACACCATGGCCACCACCGACTGGCTGACCGAACTGCCCAACCGGCGCAAATTCGACGAGAGCATGTCGCGCATGTTCCATCAGTCGGAGCGTTTTGCCGAGGACATCACGCTGGTGCTGTTCGACATCGACCATTTCAAGCAGATCAACGACAGCCACGGGCACAGTGCCGGCGACGAGGTGTTGCGCGACATCGGCATCCTGCTGCGCCTGCACGTGAGGAAAACCGATCTGCCAGCCCGCCTCGGCGGCGACGAATTCGGCATCGTCCTGTATCACACCACGGCGGCGCAGGCGGCGCTGTTCGTCGAGAAATTCCTCAACGACGTGCGCGCCTACGACTTCAGCTACCAGGGCAGGCCGCTGACGGTTCGCCTCAGCGTGGGGCTGGCCCAGTACGATTCCGCCATGAACGAACCGCAGGCCCTGTACTATGCAGCGGACAAGGCCCTGTACCGGGCCAAGCAGCAGGGCCGCGACGGCTACTGCACCCATGGCGAGGCGGACCGACAGCGGGAGGTGGGGACATGATGAAACGGGCAGCGGTGATGCTGGGCCTGTTGTGGCATTGCGCCGCGCCGGCGGCCGGCAGGGCCGACGAGGTGGATGCGGCCGCCATGAAAGTCACCATGGGGTCGGTGGCAATGGACATTCCCGCCGAGATGATCCGGCGCATGAACGCGCTGACTCGCCACATCGGCGCGACGGCCGGTCTGCGCATCGACTTCCGGCCTTCGCCCAACCTCGATTCGGCAGTGGACGATCTGGGCACGGGGCTGACGCAGATCGCCTACCTGACGCCGGTTGCCTATATCGAGGCGCACCGGAAATACGGCGTCGAGCCGCTGGTGGCACCGACGACCGGCGGCCGCCCCGCTTTCGCCCTGGTGATCGGGGTGAAGGCGGGGCGCGGGATCGCGGAACCTGCGGATCTGAAGGGCAAGCGCTTCGCCTTCGGCGACGAGAAAGCGCTTCTGCAGAAGGCGGCCGTCGAATCGATGGGACTGAAGGCCGGCGATTTTTCCGGCATCGCCTATCTCAAGCATTACGACAATATCGCCAAGGCCGTGCTGGCCGGCGATTTCGACGGTGGCATCCTGAAGGATTCGGTCGCCGACGATTTCCGCGATCGCGGCATCGCAGTCATCGGGAGCACGCCGCCCCTGCCTTCCTATGTGTTCGCCGTGCGCCCGGACATGCCGGCTGCGCTGCGCAGCCGGTTGCGCGACGCCTTCCTGGCGCTCGACAGGAACCAGCCGGGCGGGGCGGCCGTGTTGGGCGCATTCGACGGGGCCTGCGACGGTTTCGTCGTCGTCGAGGACAAGGCCTACGATACGGTGCGCAAGCTCATCCAGCCGCACCGGAAATGAGGCGTTTCGCGGACGGGCGCCGCGGGCGCATGGGCGGCATCGAGGCGCGCGTATTGGTCGGGCTGACCCTGGCGGCGCTCGCCGTGTCGGGCCTCGCCCCCTACGACCGTTTGACCTGGTGGCTGGAAACCGCGCCGGTGATGATCGGCCTGCCGCTGCTTTTGCTGACGCAGCGCAGCTTTCCGCTGACGCCGCTGGTGCTGCGCCTGCTGTTCGTGCACGGCCTGATCCTGATGCTGGGCGGGCATTACACCTATGCGCGGGTGCCGCTGGGCTTCTGGGTGCAGGATGCCTTCGACCTGGCGCGCAATCACTACGACCGGCTGGGGCATCTGGCGCAGGGTTTCGTTCCGGCCTTGCTGGCACGCGAAATCCTGCTGAGGCGGACGCCCCTGCGTCCCGGCGGCTGGCTGTTCCTGCTGACGACCTCGGTGATCCTCGCGTTCTCTGCCTGCTATGAGTTCGTGGAGTGGGGAACGGCGCTCGCCATCGGCGCGGATGCCGATGCCTTCCTCGCCACCCAGGGCGATCCCTGGGATACCCAGTGGGACATGTTTCTCGCGCTGATCGGCGCGCTGACCGCGCAGGGTTTGCTGGCGCGGCTGCAGGACCGCCAGTTGGCGAGGCTCAGCGCCTGAACAGACGACGGGCGAGCTTCACGCCGGCCAGCACCAGGGCGCCCGCTGCGATGCCGACGCCGGCGTCGGCGAGCAGGGTGGCGATCGCAGCGGCCCATCCACTCGCCGGGACGATCGCCGCGATGGCGTGATGCAGCCAGGGCAGGCCATGCACGAGGATGCCGCCGCCGACGAGGAACATCGCAGCCGTGCCCAGCACCGACAGTGCCTTCATCATCCGGGGTGCGGCGGCGAGCAGGGTGCGGCCCAGCGTGCGGGCCGCGCTGCTGGATTTTTGCGCCAGATACAGACCGGCATCGTCGAGCTTGACGATGCCGGCGACCAGACCGTAGACGCCGATGGTCATGATCACGGCGATGGCCGCGAGCACGGCCAGTTGCGTCAGCAGGGGCTTGTCCGCAACGGTGCCCAGCGTGATGACGATGATTTCCGCGGAGAGAATGAAATCGGTGCGTATCGCGCCCTTGATCTTGTCCCTCTCCAGCGCGACGAGATCGACGGTCGGGTCTTCCAGCGCGTGGGCGAGTTCGGCGTGGTGGGCGTCGTCCTCGGCCGGGCCGTGGAGGAAGCGATGGGCCAGCTTTTCGAAGCCCTCGTAGCAGAGGAACGCACCGCCCAGCATCAGGAGCGGCGTGACCAGCCAGGGCGCGACGGCGCTGATCGCCAGCGCGGCGGGCACGAGAATGAACTTGTTGACGAGGGAGCCCTTGCCCACGGCCCATACCACCGGCAGTTCGCGGTCGGCATGCACGCCGGCGACCTGCTGCGCGTTCAGCGCAAGATCGTCGCCGAGGACGCCGGCGGTTTTCTTGGCGGCGACCTTGGACAGGATGGAAATGTCGTCGAGGACGGTCGCGATGTCGTCGATGAGAGCCAAGAGACTGGCGCCGGCCATAAGAACTCCGTTTGCTGGGGATCGGTCTGTTGAACTACGGGGACGCGTGGCAAGGAGGGCTTGCTCCCGAGTCCTTCCGCCTTGTGAAAACTCAGTCGCCCAGCTGGATGCGGCCGGCCTTCTCGGCGGCGGCAAAATCGAGCATGCGCTGGATCGACAGCCGCGCCCTGGCGCGGATGCCTTCCTCGATGTGGATTTCGTTGTCGCCGGTTTCCAGCACGCGGGCCAGGTTCTTCAGGCCGTTCATCGCCATCCACGGGCAGTGCGCGCACGACTGGCAGGTCGCGCCCTCGCCGGCGGTGGGCGCTTCGAGCAGGATCTTGCCGGGGGCGGCGGCGCGCATCTTGTGGAAGATGCCGTTGTCGGTGGCGACGATGAATTCCGGGTTCGGCAGGTCCTTCACCGCGTTGATGAGCTGGGTGGTCGAGCCGACCACGTCGGCCTGCGCGATCACCGCTTCAGGCGATTCAGGGTGGACGAGCACGGCGGCACCGGGGTGTTCGGCGCGCAGCTTTTTCAGTGCCCCGGCCTTGAAGGCTTCGTGCACCACGCACGCGCCCTGCCACAGCAGCATGTCGGCGCCGGAGACGCGCTGCACGTAGTCACCCAGGTGGCGGTCGGGCGCCCACAGCAGCTTGTGGCCCTGCTGGTGCAGATATTTCACGATCTTGACCGCGATGCCGGAAGTGACGACCCAGTCGGCGCGGGCCTTCACGGCGGCGCTGGTGTTGGCGTAGACGACGGAGAGACGATCCGGGTGCGCGTCGCAGAAGGCGGCGAATTCATCCGCCGGGCAGGCGAGGTCGAGCGAGCAGTCGGCCTTGAGATCGGGCATCAGCACGCGCTTTTCCGGGTTGAGGATCTTGGACGTCTCGCCCATGAACTTCACGCCGGCGACGAGCAGGGTCTTCGCCGGATGCGCGTGGGCGAAGCGCGCCATCTCCAGGCTGTCCGAGACGCAGCCGCCGGTTTCCTCGGCCAGGTCCTGCAGGTCGGCGCTGGTGTAGTAGTGCGCCACCAGCACGGCGTCCTGCTGTTTCATCAGGGTCTTGATGCGGGTTTTCAGCGCCTCGCGCTCGTCGGCGGACAACACTTCCTCGACCATGGGGGGCGCCACGATCGCGGGTCTGACGGAAACGGGAAAGGCGGGGCTCATCGACGGCAAGGGGCGGAAAACCCAGAGTATAGCGGCTGGCCCTGCTATCCTTGCGCCCCTATGCGGCAACTGCTCCTCGACATCCGGCCTCCTTCGCGCCCCGAACTGGCGCGCTTCGTCGTTGGCCGCAATATCGAGCTCCTGGCCGCGCTCGCAGCCCTGCGCGCCGGCACGGCAAGCGAGCGTGCGGTCTATGTGTGGGGGGCGCCCGGCAGCGGCAAGAGCTACCTGCTGGAAGCCTGGGCGAATGCCTGCGAGGCGGAGGGATGTACGGTCGCGCGCGGCGGCCTGGCGGCCGCGCCGGTGGTCGTGGCGGACGGGGTCGATGCGTGGGATGCGGCGCAGCAGGTGGCGGGCTTTGCCGTCTACAACCAGGTGCGCGAGGCGGGCGGGGTGTGGCTGGCGTCGGGCCGCACGGCACCGGCCGACTTGCCGCTGACGCCGGAATTGCGCACCCGCCTCGGCTGGGGGCTGGTGTTCCAGCTGGCGCCGCTGACCGACGCGGAAAAGCAGGCGGCGCTGGCGCGCCATGCGGAAACGCTGGGATTCCGGCTGGAACCGGCGGTGTCGGATTACCTGATCACGCGCGGTGCGCGCGACATGCAGAGCCTGCTTGCCACGCTGGAAGCGCTCGACCGCGCGAGCCTGGAGATGCGCCGGCCGATCACGCTGCCGCTGTTGCGGCAGTTGCTGGCCGGGCGGGTGGATCAGCCCTGATTCTGCTGGGCCTGCTGTTCGGCGATGTCCTTGTGGACCTGCGCCATGTCCAGCGCCATGACCTGTTCGATCAGCGAATCCAGCGCGTTGGCGGGCAGGGAACCCGCCTCGGAAAACAGGATGACCTGTTCGCGGAACACCATCAGGGTGGGGATGGAACGAATCTGGAAGTAGCCGGCCAGTTCCTGCTCGACCTCGGTGTTGACCTTGGCGAAGACGATGCCGGCGTGCTTGTCGCTCGCGGCTTCGAAGATGGGCGCGAACCCGCGGCAGGGGCCGCACCAGGGGGCCCAGAAGTCGACGACGACGACGTCGTTGCCATTGATGGTGGATTCGAAATTGTCCTTGGTGAGTTCGATGACGGCCATGGCGGAGTCCTGCGGAAATGGAAAACAAAAGGCGCGAGGACGAGTCCTTCGCGCCTAGTGCCACCCTATCACGGATGGCGGGCCGCCGACAATGCGGGGCGTCTTATCGGGTAGTTCAAGCCTGGCTGCCCGCTACCCCGGTCCGGTCGAAGCCGACCGGCCAAGAAACCGTTTACTTCTACTTCGCAAACGCCTGGCTGAACATGCTGCGCTTGTTCTCCATCGGGGGCTGGCTGCTGCGTACCATGTTCTGGCTTTGCTTGAGATTGTTGCGGACCTCGGCACGGTTCACCGCCATGATGAGTTCGGTGGCCAGCACGCGCGCCTGATGGGGGGTGAGGTTGAGCGTGCAGCCGTCCTGCAGGGCCAGTTCGACGCGGTCGCGTCCGTGGCTGTCCTCTTTCAGGTTGATGTCCAGTACGGCGCCCGATTCGATTTCGATCATGCCAGTGTCTCCTTGCGTTGCGTGTGCAAGAGTAAATGCAGCGTCCATGCCAGTCTCCCGGATGTCCGTAAAGGAATGAAAAATCCAATCAAATCAGGGCTGGATGAATACTTGATGAAGGGGCGTGCCGGCAGCAGCTGACGAGGCTTCGACAACGCGGATGGCGGGTTCGACAGTGGGATGCCGCGCGAAGGGCCGCGTTCCCGATGCGGACCCGGGGGCATTGCGCGCAGCCCGTGCGGATGCGCACGCGAACAAAATCCGGACGGCGGGGTCAAGCCAGTACGGCGGCCTGTAAGGCGAGCCCGCCTGCGCCGACTGATCCCTATCGCAGCCCGAGGACCCGATCATGCTGATACGCCATCCTGCCGACATTCTGTCTTCCGAGATCACGCCGCCGGAGATATACCGGGAACGCCGGCGTTTCATGCAGGGGGCGGGGGCGCTGCTCGCGGGCACCGCACTGGGGGCGGCAGCGGATACGGCAGCCGGCACCCGGCTGACGGGCGTACGTTCTGGCGCATACCGGCTGGACGAGGAAAGGACGCCCTACAAGGATGTCACCACCTACAACAACTTCTACGAATTCGGCACCGGCAAGGACGATCCGGCTGCGCGTGCAGGCAGCCTGCAGACCCGGCCTTGGACCGTCTCGGTCGAGGGGGAAGTGAAGCAGCCCAGGATCTGGGACATCGATACGCTCATGAAGCTGGCGCCCCTGGAGGAACGCGTCTATCGCATGCGCTGCGTCGAGGGCTGGTCGATGGTGATTCCCTGGATCGGCTTTCCGCTGGCCGAACTCGTTCGCCGTGCCGAGCCCACCGGCAAGGCGCGATACGTCGAATTCGTGACGCTCAAGGACCCGAAGCAGATGCCGGGTCAGCGCGCCGGCGTCCTCGACTGGCCGTATACCGAAGGCCTGCGCATGGACGAGGCCATGCATCCGCTGACGATCCTGGCGGTGGGGCTCTACGGTGAAGTGCTGCCCAGGCAGAACGGCGCGCCGGTCCGCCTGGTGGTGCCCTGGAAGTACGGGTTCAAGAGCGCCAAGTCCATCGTCCGGATTCGCTTCGTCGAGAAGCAGCCGCTGACGGCCTGGATGGCGGCCGCGCCGAACGAGTATGGCTTCTACTCCAACGTCAATCCGACAGTCGATCACCCGCGCTGGAGTCAGGCCAGGGAACGTCGCATCGGCGAATTCTTCAAGCGCGACACGCTGATGTTCAACGGCTACGGCAGCCAGGTCGCCCAGCTCTATCGCGGCATGGACCTGCAGAAATACTTCTGATGGCTTTGCTGCGCAATCCCAAGACCTGGCTGTTCGTCCTGTGCCTGGTGCCGCTGGCGCGACTCGTCGCCCTGGGGCTCGCGGGCGGACTGGGCGCCAATCCCATCGAGTTCGTCACCCATTCGACCGGGACGTGGACGCTGGTCGGCCTGCTGGCGACGTTGTCGATCACCCCTTTACGCCGCCTGACCGGGCGGGCGGCGCTCCTGCGCTACCGGCGCATGCTGGGCCTGTTCGCCTTCTTCTACGCCTGCCTGCATTTCGTCACCTATGTCTGGCTCGACCAGTTCTTCGACCTGCAGGCGATGCTCCGGGATGTCGTCAAGCGTCCGTTCATCACGCTCGGGTTCGCCGCCTTCGTGCTGTTGATCCCGCTGGCCGCGACCTCGACGCATGCCATGATGCGTCGGCTGGGCCGTCGCTGGCAGCAACTGCATCGGCTGATCTATGCCATCGCACTGTTCGGGGTTCTGCATTACCTGTGGCTGGTGAAGAAGGATGTGACGCAGCCCCTGATCTATGGAAGCGTACTCGCCTTGCTTCTGCTCGTGCGCCTGCCCTGGAGCCTGGACCTCCTCAGACGGGTGCGGGAACGCAGGAGCATTCTGCAGTCCTGAGCCCGTGGCGACAGGCAATAAAAAACCGGGGACAAGCCCCGGTTTCAGATTGGGCAAAGCCCGACCTGTTTAAAGCCCGAACGGCTTGATGACCGGTACCGCCGGTGCGGGTGCGGCAGCAGGCGCAGGTGCAGGCGCAGGCTTGGCAGCAGGAGCAGCTTTTTTCGCAGCCGGTTTCTTGGCGGGCGCGGCCTTCTTGGCAGCGGGTTTTTTCGCAGCCGGTTTCTTGGCCGGAGCAGCCTTTTTCGCCACGGGCTTCTTGGCGGCGACTTTCTTGGCTACGGGCTTCTTGGCCGGAGCAGCCTTTTTCGCCACGGGCTTCTTGGCGACGACTTTCTTGGCTACGGGTTTCTTGGCGGGTGCAGCCTTTTTCGCCACGGGCTTCTTGGCGACGACTTTCTTGGCTACGGGCTTCTTGGCGGCGACTGCCTTTTTGGCCGGAGCGGCTTTCTTGGCTACGGGCTTCTTGGCGGCGACTGCCTTTTTGGCCGGAGCGGCTTTCTTGGCTACGGGCTTCTTGGCGGCGACTGCCTTTTTGGCCGGAGCGGCTTTCTTGGCTACGGGCTTCTTGGCGGCGACTGCCTTTTTGGCCGGAGCGGCTTTCTTGGCTACGGGCTTCTTGGCGGCGACTGCCTTTTTGGCCGGAGCGGCTTTCTTGGCCACGGGCTTCTTGGCGGCGACTGCCTTTTTGGCCGGAGCGGCTTTCTTGGCCACGGGTTTCTTGGCGGCCGGTTTGGCGGCAGCCTTCTTGGCGGCCGGCTTGGCGGCGGGTTTCTTCACTGTTGCCATCTAACACTCCTTAGAAGTTGAACATATTCACTACAGCTTGAAGCATCGTGCAGTTGGAATTTGCACTTCCAAAGCGTGGTATCGACAGGCGAGCTTCTTGCCCGAAACCCGCTGTGGACGGGCGATACCGAGGCTCCGCTTGGTGAGCCTCATTCTAGTTGCTTTTCTTCTGCGTTCAATAAATAGTCAAGCGTGCGCATGGATGAGCCGCAGAAAAATGTAGCGGTGCAGCAAAATGTATCGATACGATACAAAAAAACCGGCCTGAGCCGGTTTCGTTTGGTTCCATGAAAGTCAATAAACAAGCCGTTCTCCGGCAATCAGGCTGCTCATCGTCTCTCGCTCGCGGATAAGGTGGAATTCATTCTTGTCGACGAGCACTTCGGCCGCGCGAGGGCGGGAATTGTAGTTGGACGCCATGCTCATGCCGTAGGCTCCCGCCGAAAGCAGGGCCAGAAGGTCGCCTTCGTCGATCGCCAGATCCCGCGCAAACCCAAGGAAATCGCCGGTTTCGCAGATCGGGCCGACGATGTCGTAGCGACGGGCGGGCGTTTCGCGAGGGCGAACGGCGACGATGTCGTGCCAGGCTTCGTAGAGCGCGGGACGCATGAGATCGTTCATCGCGGCGTCGACGATGGCGAAGTTCCTGTCTTCGCCGTGCTTCAGGACCTCGACGCGGGCGAGCAGCAGGCCGGCGTTGCCGACCAGCGAGCGGCCCGGCTCGAGCAGCAGTTTCTCGCGGCGGCCGGCGAATTTCTGCGCCAGGACGCGGCCATAGGCGGCAAGGTCGGGCGGCGTCTCGTCGCGGTAGCGGATGCCCACGCCGCCGCCGAGATCGATGTGGTGCAGGGCGATCCCCTCGGACGCAAGCGTGTCGACCAGCGCCAGCACGCGATCGGCGGCGTCCGCCAGCGGCGAGAGGTCGGTGAGCTGCGAGCCGATGTGGCAGTCGACGCCGGCGATCTGCAGGTTGGGCAGGCTGGCGGCGAGCCGGTACAGGCGCGCCGCATCGGCAATAGCGACACCGAACTTGTTTTCCTTGAGGCCCGTGGAGATGTAGGGGTGGGTCTTGGGGTCGACGTCCGGGTTGACCCGGAACGAGACGGGCGCACGCTTGCCCATTTCGCCGGCGACCCGGTCGAGCCGGTGCAGTTCGCTCTCGGATTCGACGTTGAAACAGAGGATGCCGGCGGTCAGTGCCGCACGCATTTCCGTCACCGTCTTGCCGACGCCGGAGAACACGACCTTGCCGGGATCGCCGCCGGCGGCGAGGACGCGGGCCAATTCTCCGCCAGAGACGATGTCGAAACCGCTGCCCAGCCGGGCGAACAGATTCAGGATGGCCAGACTGGAATTGGCCTTGACTGCATAGCAGACGAGATGCGGGGTGGCGGCGAAGGCTTCGGCGTAGGCTTGCCAGGCGGCCTCGAGTGCGGCGCGGGAGTAGACATAGAGCGGGGTGCCGAAACGCGCGGCGAGCGTTTCCAGCGACACGCCCTCGACATGGAGGGCGCCGTCGATTGCGTTCAGGGTATTCAATTTGAGGTCCGTTGCGGGGCGGCGGGTTTTTCGGGAAGATACAGGTCGCCCTTGGAGCCGCAGCCCGCCAGGCCCAGGCTGACCAGCAGCAACGACACTATATATATGGCGCGCAGTTTCATGCGCGAAATGGTAGCACGCACGATGAGCCCGAACGGAATGACCGAAGCCGAATTCAACCTGGCCAGCGCCGCGACGCTGGCGCGCATCGAGGCGGCCGTCGAAGCCGCCGACCTGGAGTTCGAGACGCCGGCCGACGGTATCATCGAAATCGAGTTCGACGACGGCAGCAAGATCGTCGTCAACCGCCACGGCATCGCCCGCGAGATCTGGGTGGCGGCCCGTTCCGGCGGTTTCCACTTCAAGCCGCAGGCCGGCGACTGGGTCGACACCCGCGACGGCACGCCGCTGTTCGACAAGCTTGCCGCGCTGATCGCCGCCCAGGGCGGCGGCACGGTCCGCTTCTGATCCCCGCTTGAAAAGCCAGGCGCTCACCCTCTTCGATCTGGTCGAGCGCCTTTCCCTGCTCACCCGTGCCGACCTGCGTCAGGCAGGTGCCGCCCAGGGCCTGCAGCCGGTGCACCTGCAGGTGCTGTTCTACCTCAACCAGGCCAACCGTTTCTCCAATACCCCGCAAGCCCTGACCGAATACCTCGGCCTGACCAAGGGCACGGTGTCGCAGACGCTGCTGGTGCTGGCCCGGCGGCGGCTGATTTCGCGTTACGCCGATCCCCGCGACGGCCGGGTGGTACGGCTGATCCTGACCGAGGGCGGGACGACCCTGCTGAAGACCCTGTCCGCCGGCAGTGCCTGGCGCGACATCGTCCAGACGGCCAGCCAGGCGCGGGTGACGTCGGCCATCGTGGTGCTGCGACAGGTGCTGGCACAGGTACAGGGGCAGAGCGGGAAACGCAGCTTCGGCGTGTGCGCCAGTTGCCGCCACATCCAGCGGCTGGGACCGCGCAGCTATTTCTGCGGGCTGATGCAGGAAAAACTGTCGAGCCCGGAGACGCGGCGGATCTGCCGGGAACATGCGACGCCGGTGTCGGCGCCGCCGCCGGAAGCCTGAGTCAGAGCCGCTTGCGCGCCCGTTCGATGGCGGCGCGGACCTGCTTCGGCGCGGTCCCGCCGACGTGGTCGCGGGCGGCGAGCGAGCCTTCCAGCGTCAGTACGGCGTAGACATCGTCCGCGATGACCGGGCTGAAGGCCTGCAGGTCGGCCAGCGGCAGATCGGCCAGGTCGCGCCCGGCGGCCTCGGCGGCGCGCACGGCGCGGGCCACCACTTCATGCGCGTCGCGGAAGGGCACGCCTTTCTTGACCAGATAGTCGGCCAGGTCGGTGGCGGTGGCGAAACCCTGCAGCACGGCGGCGCGCATCGCGTCGGGCTTGACGGTCACGCCACGCAGCATGTCGGCATAGATGGTCAGGGTGTCGACCAGGGTGTCGACCGTATCGAACAGCGGTTCCTTGTCTTCCTGGTTGTCCTTGTTGTAGGCCAGCGGCTGGCCTTTCATCAGCGTGAGCAGGCCGACGAGGTGGCCGTTGACGCGGCCGGTCTTGCCGCGCACCAGTTCCGGCACATCCGGATTCTTCTTCTGCGGCATGATCGACGAGCCGGTGCAGAAGCGGTCCGCGAGGTCGATGAAGCCGAAGCGCGGGCTCATCCACAGGATCAGTTCCTCGGACAGGCGCGAGAGATGCGTCATCACCAAGGCGGCGGCGGCGGTGAATTCGATGGCGAAGTCGCGATCCGACACCGCGTCCAGCGAGTTCTCGCAGACCGCCTCGAAGCCGAGCTGGTCGGCGACGAACTGGCGGTCGATCGGATAGCTGGTGCCGGCCAGCGCGGCGGCGCCCAGCGGCAGGCGGTTGACGCGGCGGCGGCAGTCGGCCATGCGCTCGGCGTCGCGCGCCAGCATTTCGAAATAAGCCAGCAGGTGATGGCCGAAGGTCACCGGCTGCGCCACCTGCAGGTGGGTGAAGCCCGGCATCAGGGTGTCGGCGTGCTGCTCGGCGAGGTCGACCAGCGATGTCTGGCAGGCGCGGATGCCGGCCGCGATGCGGTCGATGGCATCGCGCAGGTACAGGCGGATATCGGTTGCCACCTGGTCGTTGCGGCTGCGGCCGGTGTGCAGGCGCTTGCCGGCGTCGCCGATCTTCGCGGTGAGCGCGGCCTCGATGTTGAGGTGGACGTCTTCCTTGTCCAGCGACCAGACGAAGCGACCGGCGCGGATGTCTTCCAGCAGTTCGGCCATGCCGCGGCGGATGGCGTCCAGATCGTCCTTGGACAGCACGCCGACGTGGTGCAACATGGCGGCGTGGGCGAGCGAGCCCTGAATGTCGAACGCGGCCAGTCGATAATCGAAGGGAATCGACGCGGTATAGCGTTTGACGATCTCGGAGACCGGCTCGGAAAAGCGGCCGGACCAGGCGCCTTCGGGGGGCGTCGATGAGGTGCTCATGGGGCGGAAACGGGGATGAAAAGAAGGAATCATAACAACCGGCCGGTGGAATTGCCGAACTTCTGCCACCTCGGCGTGAGCCTGCGCATTGCGCTGACCGCGGAAGCCGCCTTCATCGCCAGCGTGCTGGCGCGCGCGGCGGACGCCGACGCCTTCTGGACCGGGTTCATCGGCCTGTCGGCGCTGGCCCAGCCTGCGCTCCTGCTGTGCCTGCTCGCGCTGTGCGTGGCTTCGCGCTGGCTGCGTGGCCTGCCTTATATAAAGGGAGTTGCGGCGACGCTGGCCATCGGCACCGCCGTGCCGGTCGGCGTTGCAGCGTGGCTGTCGCCCTTGATCGACGGTAGCCAGTCGCCTCCGCCACCAGTCGTGGGGCTGTTTGCCCTGGCGCTCGGCGGCGGCCTGCTGGCCTATTTCAACCTGCGTGCCCGGGCGCTGTCGCCGGCCATCACCGAAGCGCGCCTGCAGGCGCTGCAGGCGCGCATCCGCCCGCATTTCCTGTTCAACAGCCTCAACGCCGTGCTCTCGCTGGTGCGCAGCGATCCGCGCCGGGCCGAGCGTGCACTGGAAAACATGGCGGATCTTTTTCGCGCCCTGATGAGCCAGGCCAACCAGCTGGTGCCGCTGGAAGACGAGGTGGCGCTCACCCGCGCCTACCTGGAACTCGAACAGCTGCGCCTGGGCGATCGGCTGCAGGTGGTCTGGCACGACCAGAACATGCCTGCCGACGCCCTGATTCCGCCGCTGGTGATCCAGCCGCTGGTGGAAAATGCGGTCTATCACGGCATTGAACCGCAACCCGGGGGGGGTGAAATCAGCCTCAACCTCTACCGCAGCGGCGACAAGGTCCATATCGTCGTGCGCAATCCGGTTGCCGAGGAGGCGGGCCATCACAAGGGCAACCGGATTGCGCTGGCCAACATCCGCGAACGCCTGCTGCTGCACTTCGATCTCGACGCGCAGCTCAAGTCCGAGCCGCTGGGCGCCGTTTATCAGGTGCACATCGTCATGCCCTATACCCGTGAACGCACCCAGCCCGCCCCTGCGCGTCCTGATCGTCGATGACGAGGCGCCCGCGCGCCATCGCCTGCGCGATGTGCTCGCCGATTGCGCGGCCGACCTGCCGGTCGATGTCGTCGGCGAAGCCGATAACGGCCGCGATGCGATCGACCGGGTGCAGCGCGATCCGGTCGACGCCGTGCTGCTCGACATCCGCATGCCCGGCATGGACGGCCTCGAGTGCGCCGCCCATCTCAACCGGCTCTCCGCACCGCCGGCCATCATCTTCAGCACGGCCTACGATGCCTACGCCTGCCAGGCCTTCGAGCTCAATGCCGTCGACTACCTCCTGAAGCCGGTGCGGGCCGACCGGCTCGTGCGGGCGTTGTCGCGTGCGCACCGCCTCAACGCAGGCGCGCTGGAACATCTGCGCGAGGCTTATCCAAAGGCGCGCACCCATCTGTCGGTCAACGAGAAGGGGCGCATCGTCCTGATTCCCGTCGACGACATCCTGTTCCTGAAAGCCGAGCTGAAGTACGTGACCGTGCGGACCGCCGCACGCGAATACCTGCTGGAGGAATCGCTCACCCGTCTGGAGACCGAGTTCGGCGACGCCTTCGTGCGCATCCACCGCAACTGTCTCGTCGCCGGGGCGCGCATCCGCGAAATCGGCAAGCTGCCCGGCGACGACGAAGGACATTTCCTGCGACTGGACGGTCTCGACGAACGACTGACGGTCAGCCGCCGCCAGTATTCCCAACTGCGCGAGCGCATGCGCATGCGCTGATCAGGCGCCGCAAAAAAAGCCGGCTGCCTGGCACCCCCGCCGGCGCCATTGCGGGTACGCTCGGCCAGACGGCATTCGCTATGCCCGGCGAATGCCCAACCCCGTGCCGATCGTCATGCAATCGAAGCAACACTATCTGGAATTCGTCGTCATCCTCGGTGCCCTGACGGCATTCGCGCCGCTGGCGATCGACATGTATCTGCCGGCGCTGCCGACGATCGCGCAGGCCTTGCAGGGCAGCACGGGCCAGGGCCAGTTCACGCTGGCCAGTTTTTTTGTCGGTTTCGCGCTGGGACAGGCCCTGCTCGGCCCGCTGGCGGATCGATACGGACGCAAGCGGCCGCTGTATGCCGGTCTGGTGTTGTTCGTTGCCGCATCGGGCGTGTGCGCACTGGCCGCGTCGATGCAGATCCTGGCCGCGGCGCGCTTTGTCCAGGCCGTCGGTGCCTGCGCCGGAGCGGTCGTGGGGCGCGCCATGGTGCGCGACCTGTTCGAACCGGCCGACACCGTGCGCGTGTTTTCCACCCTGATGCTGGTCATGGGCGTGGCGCCCATCCTCGCGCCGCTGGCCGGCGGCTATCTGCTGGTCGGGCTCGGCTGGCGTGCCATATTCTGGTTCCTGGCCGCATTCGGATTGGCCTGCCTGCTGGCCGCCCTGCGCCTGCCGGAGACGCACCGCGCGGCTGCGCCACGCCCACTCGATCCCGGGCGCGTGCTGCGGGATTACCGCGCCCTCCTGGGCCATCGTCGCTACCTGGGCCATGTGCTGGCCGGCGCCTGCAGCGCGGCTGGCATGTTTGCCTACATCGCGGGTTCGCCCTTCGTCTTCATCGAACTGTACGGGGTACCGCCGCAGCATTACGGCTGGCTGTTTGGCAGCAATGCGCTCGGCCTGATCCTGGCGTCGCAGGTCAATGGGCGGCTGCTGCATCGCCGTCTGGGCGCGGATCGCGTGCTGCGGATCGCCGGCTGGATCCAGGCGGGCGCCGGCGTGCTGCTCCTCGCGGTGGCAGCGAGCGGGGCCGGCGGGCTGTGGGGCATCATGCTGCCGTTGTTCGTCTATATCACCTGCGGCGGCCTCGTCATGCCCAATGCCACCGCGCTCGCGATGGCGCCGTTCAGCACGCATGCGGGCACCGCCTCCGCCCTGCTGGGCAGCGTGCAATTCGGGCTTGCCGCCTGCGCCGCCCTGGCGCTGGGTGCATGGCATGCGGAGAGCGCAATCCCGATGAGCGCGGTCGTGGCCCTCTGCGGCGTGCTGGGCATGGCGGCGCATGCCGGGCTGGTGGCCCGGCAGGGGCACGCGGCTTCGTGAACGGCGGAAGGCCGTGTACAGCGGCGGTTCCGGATGCGCACCGCATGCAGCCCCGCTCCGGGAAATCACCGGGCGTTGTTGAAATGCAAAACTAAATGTTCTTTTTTTTCAATTAATTATCGTTCAACTACAACTAAAGTTGTATAGCCAAATACGACAAGCCTTCGTAGCATCCGCATCGCTTGCTGCCTGTTCTGCAAGCAGGAAGTTCTCCGCAACGAGGGGCATGTCTCCTCCATTCGGCCGGGTTTGCAAAAACCCGGCCTTTTTTTGTCCGGGCGATACGTCGGGGCGGCTATCATCGCGGACATGGAAACCGACGACCCGCTGGACCTGACCGAGCACACGCTCGATTCCGAAACCGTTTTCCAGGGGCGGCTCATGCACGTCAAGCGCGACCGCGTGCGCCTGCCCGACGGCGGCGAATCGACGCGCGAATACCTGCTCCATCCCGGCGCCGTCGTCGTCATTCCGCTGTTCGACAACGGCGACGTGCTGCTCGAACGCCAGCACCGCTACCCCCTGCACCGCGACTTCATCGAATTCCCTGCCGGCAAGATCGATCCGGGCGAGGCCGACCTCGTCTGCGCCAAGCGCGAACTGGAAGAGGAAACCGGCTACACCGCGAGCGACTGGCGCGAAATCACCACCATCTACCCGTGCATCGGCTATTCGAACGAGCGCCTGGCGTTCTGGCTCGCGCGCGACCTGGCCGAAGGCACGCATGGCCGCGACCACGACGAATTCCTCGAAGTCTTCCGCCTGTCCTTCGCCGAGGCCCTGCAGTGGGTGAAGGACGGCCGCATCTGCGAGACCAAGACGGTGATCGGGCTGTTCTGGCTGGAGAAGCTGCTCGAACGGGATTGGTAAGGACGATGTCGTCGCCCGCCTGGCTGGCCCTGGTCGCGGCGTTCTTCAGCGCGTGGCTGCTCGCCTCTCTGTTGTCCACGATGCTGCCCCCCGATGCCCTTGCCTGGCTGCAGCCGCTGGTGGCGCTCGGCTTCGCCATCTGGGCGGCACGTCGGGTATGGCGGCAACTGGGGGGCATTCCGGCAACCGGGCTGCCCGTGTTCGTTGGCACGGGCGCGCTTGCGCTAGGGGGTCTGGGATTCGCCGCGGGTTTCTTCGGACCGATGTTCCTCGCACCCGAGGCGAACCAGGGACCGCTGCTCGGCATTTTCATCACCGGCCCCCTTGGGGCCGTGCTGGGCGCGCTTGCGGGATGGATTGACTGGCGCAAACGGCGCAACTGAGAGCTTAGTCCGGCTGATACCCCAGATTCGGCGCCAGCCAGCGTTCCGCCGTCTTCAGGTCCCAGCCCTTGCGCCCGGCATAACTTTCGACCTGGTCCTTCCCCATCTTGGCGACGGCAAAGTACTGGCTGTCGGGGTGCGACAGATAGAAGCCCGACACCGAGGCGCCGGGCCACATGGCGAAGTTTTCCGTCAGTTCGACACCGATGCAGGCGGTGGCGTTGAGCATGTGGAACAGGCCGGCCTTTTCGCTGTGCTCGGGGCAGGCGGGGTAGCCCGGCGCGGGGCGGATGCCCTGGTATTGTTCGTTGATGAGCGCGTCGTTGGAGAGCGCTTCGTCGGCGGCGTAGCCCCAGAATTCGCGGCGTACGCGCAGGTGAAGGTGCTCGGCGAAGGCTTCGGCCAGGCGGTCGCACAGGGCCTTGAAGAGAATGGCGGAATAATCGTCGTGCGCGGCCTCGAAGGCCTTGGCGCGCGCGTCCTCGCCGATGCCGGCGGTGACGACGAAGGCACCGAGGTAATCGCGGATCCCGGTTTCGCGCGGCGCGACGAAGTCGGCCAGGCAGAGGTTGGCACGGCCCGTGGGCTTTTTCATCTGCTGGCGCAGGTTGTGCCAGTCCATCAGCATCTTCTTGCGCGATTCGTCGACGTAGATCGCGATGTCGTCCTCGTTGATGCTGTTGGCCGGGAACAGACCGAACACGGCGCGGGCCTCGACCCAGTTTTCCGCGATCATCTGCTTCAGCATGGCCTGGGCGTCGGCGTAGAGCTTCTTCGCCTCGACGCCGACGACTTCGTCGTCGAGGATTTTCGGGAATTTGCCGTGCAGTTCCCAGGCGGCGAAGAAAGGCGTCCAGTCGATGTTCTCGGCGAGTTTCGCCAGATCGTAGGCCTTGAGCACCTGTACGCCGAGCTGTCTGGGTACGGGCGGCGTGTAGGTCGACCAGTCGATCCTGAACTTGTTCGCGCGGGCCTCGGCCAGGCTTACGCGGACGGTATCGGACTTGTTGCGCAGGTGGCGTTCGCGCGTCGCGGCGTAGTCGGCCCGCGTTTCGGCGACGAAGGCCGCGCGCAGGTCCTTTGAGAGCAGCCGGGTGCAGACGCCGACCGCACGCGAGGCATCCTTCACGTACACCACCGGATGTTCGTAGTTGGGCTCGATCTTCACTGCCGTGTGGGCAAGCGAGGTCGTGGCGCCGCCGATCAGCAGCGGAATCGTGAAGCCCTGACGCTGCATTTCGGCGGCAACGAAGGCCATTTCTTCCAGCGACGGGGTGATGAGGCCGGAGAGTCCGACGATGTCCGCGCCGACTTCGCGGGCGGTGTCGAGAATCTTCTGCGCCGGCACCATCACGCCGAGGTCGACGATCTCGTAGCCGTTGCAGCCGAGCACCACGCCGACGATGTTCTTGCCGATGTCGTGCACGTCGCCCTTGACCGTGGCCATGACGATCTTGCCCGCGCTCTGCGCGCCGCCGGCGGCCTTGTCCGCCTCGATGAACGGGATCAGGTGCGCCACCGCCTGCTTCATCACGCGTGCGGACTTCACCACCTGCGGCAGGAACATCTTGCCGGCGCCGAAGAGGTCGCCGACGACGTTCATGCCGGCCATCAGCGGGCCTTCGATCACGTCGAGCGGACGCGTCGACGCCTGCCGCGCTTCCTCCGTGTCCTCGACGATGTACTGCGTGATGCCCTGCACCAGCGCGTGGCTCAGGCGTTCGCTGACCGGCAGCGACCGCCAGGCCAGGTCCTCGACCTTCTCCCTGGCGCCGGCTTTCACGCCTTCCGCGAACGACACCAGCCGCTCGGTCGCGTCGGCGCGGCGGTTGAGCAGCACGTCTTCCACGCGTTCCTTCAGGTCGGGGTCGAGCTTGGCGTAGACGCCGAGTTGGCCGGCATTGACGATGCCCATGTCCATGCCGGCCTCGATCGCGTGATAGAGGAAGGCGGTGTGGATGGCCTCGCGCACGGCGTCGTTGCCGCGGAACGAGAAGCTGACGTTGGAGACGCCGCCGGATACGTGGGCGTGCGGCAGGTTCCGGCGGATCCAGCGCGTGGCTTCGATGAAATCGACGGCGTAGTTGGCGTGTTCCTCGATGCCGGTGGCGACCGCGAAGATGTTGGGGTCGAAGATGATGTCCTCGGGCGGGAAGCCGACCTGTCCGGTGAGCAGCGTGTACGCGCGGGCGCAGATTTCGGTCTTGCGCGCATAGGTGTCGGCCTGGCCGGTCTCGTCGAAGGCCATCACGATCACGGCGGCGCCATAGCGCCGGCACAGGCGCGCCCGCTCGATGAACTCGGCTTCGCCTTCCTTCATCGAGATGGAGTTGACGATGCCCTTGCCCTGGATGCACTGGAGGCCGGCCTCGATGACACTCCACTTCGATGAGTCGAGCATGATCGGCACCCGCGCGATGTCGGGCTCCGAGGCGATCAGGTGGAGGAAGCGCACCATCGCCGCCTCGGCGTCGAGCATGCCCTCGTCCATGTTGATGTCGATGACCTGGGCGCCGTTCTCCACCTGCTGGCGCGCCACCGACAGCGCGTCGTCGTAGCGGCCCTCGAGGATCATCTTCGCGAAGGCGCGCGAGCCGGTGACGTTGGTGCGCTCGCCGACGTTGACGAAGAGCGAACCCTTGCCGACGTTGAACGGCTCCAGGCCGGACAGGCGCATCGCCGGCTCCGGTACCGGCGGCACGCGTGGCGCGACGCCTTCGACCGCCCTGGCGATGGCGGCGATGTGCGCCGGCGTGGTCCCACAGCAACCACCGACGATGTTGAGCAGGCCCGAACGCGCCCATTCGCCGATATGCACGGCCATCTGCGCGCCGTCCATGTCGTATTCGCCGAAGGCATTGGGCAGGCCGGCGTTGGGGTGGGCGGAGACGAACGCGTCGGCCTTGGTCGCCAGCTCGTTGACGTACTGGCGCAGCAGGTCGGGGCCCAGCGCGCAGTTCAGGCCGATCGACAGTGGCTGCGCGTGGCGCACCGAGTTCCAGAACGCTTCGGTCGTCTGGCCCGAGAGCGTGCGGCCGGAGGCGTCGGTGATCGTGCCCGAGATCATCACCGGCAGGCGCAGGCCCTCGCGTTCGAAATATTCCTCGATCGCGAACAGGGCGGCCTTGGCGTTGAGCGTATCGAAGATGGTCTCGACCATCAGGATGTCGACGCCGCCCTTGACCAGCCCGTCGATCGCTTCGAGGTAGGCCGCGCGAAGCTGGTCGAAGGTGACGTTGCGGAACCCCGGGTCGTTGACGTCCGGTGAGAGCGTCGCGGTGCGCGAAGTGGGGCCCAGCACGCCGGCGACGAAGCGCGGCTTGTCCGGGTTCGCGGTCGTCGCCGCGTCGGCGGCCTCGCGCGCCAAGCGGGCGGCGGCGAGATTCAGTTCCGGCACCAGGTCTTCCATGTGGTAATCCGCCATGGAAATCGCGGTGGCGTTGAAGCTGTTTGTTTCCAGGATGTCAGCGCCCGCGGCCAGGTACTGCTCGTGGATGCCGCGGATGAGTTGCGGCTGGGTCAGGCACAGCAGGTCGTTGTTGCCCTTGAGGTCGCGCGGGAAATCGGCGAAGCGTGTCCCGCGATAATCGGCTTCGGACAGCTTGTACGTCTGGATCATCGTTCCCATCGCACCGTCGAGGACGAGGATGCGTTGGGCGAGGAGCGTCTGGAGCAGGTCGGCGCGGGACATGGGCGGGTGGCGTGCTGGGAAAGCCGGTGATTTTATCACCCGGGCGGCCGGGCCCCGGTGCCGCCGCGCCGTCGACAAATCGCCATGTTCGGCAGCCTGCCCAACAGTCGAAGCCGATGCCGGTACCCGGACCGTGGCCGGCGGCACGTTCTCGGCTGGTGCAATAATTGCTGTCCTCGTTCCAACGCTTCCTGGATTTTCCCCACCCATGGCCTTCCGATACCCGCTGCGCACCCTGACCCTGGTCGCCTTACTCGCCGTCGGCTCGAACGCACTCGTTGCGCCGGTCCACGCAGCCGACCGGGCGACCCGGGCCTCGGAATTCTACGAGGACGCGCTTGCGCGCATGCAGAAGGGCGATGCCAACGGCGCGGTCGTCCAGCTCAAGAATGCCCTGCAGCAGGACAACAAGATGTTGCCGGCGCTGGTTCTGCTGGGCGAGGCCTATCTCAAGACCGGCGCACCCCTCGGCGCGGAGCGGGTGCTGGCGGACGCTGAGCGCCTGGGCGCGGACCGGTCGCAGATCATTGCCATGCAGGTCGAGACCTACGGCCTGCTGGGACGTGACCGGGAACTGCTCGAACGTTTCTCGCCGGACGGCCTGCCGCCCGGCGTGCAGTACAAGGTGCTGGTCGCGCGCGCCTATGCGCAGATGGATCTCGGGCAATACAAGGCCGCCACGCAGTCGCTCGACCAGGCGCGGCAGATCGATCCGAATGCCGCCGCCGCGCTGGTCGCCCTGTCGCGCGGCTATCTGCAGCAGGGACAGTTCGACCAGGCCGGCGCATTCGCGCAATCGGCCATCGACCGCAATCCGTCTGATCCGGCGGGCTGGAACATGAAGGGTTCGATCGCCCATGCCCGTGGCGACGCGAATGGCGCGCTCGCCGGCTATGCCAGGGCGCTCAGCCTGAATCCCGCCTATCTGGACGTCCTGATCGCCCGCGCTTCGCTGCTGATCGACCTGGGCCGCGACGCCGAAGCGGCGAAGGATGTCGCCGTCCTCAACCAGAAATTTCCCGCCGATCCGCGCAGCGCCTATCTGAAGGCCCTGCTCGCGGGCAAGAAGGGCAACGATGCCGAGGTCAAGGCGGCCCTGATCGCGGCGACCAGCGCACTGGATGCATTGCCGCCCGAGGCCGTGATGGCCAAGCCGCAGCTCTCCCTGCTGGGCGGCGTCGCGCACTACAGCCTGGGGCAGAACCAGAAGGCCAAGACCTATCTCGGCTATTTTCTCAAGAAGTCGCCGCAGCACATGGGCGCACGCAAGCTCTACACCGGCATCCTGATGGCGGAAAAGGATTACGCCAATGCCATCGCTTTCCTCGAAGGCCCGGCCCGCGCCAGGCCGGATGATCCGCAGGCCCTGTCGATGCTGGCCAGTGCCTACATGGCACTGGGACAGCATACGCGGGCGGTTTCCCTGCTGCGGCAGGCGGATGAGCTCAGCGGCGGCAAATCGCCGGATATCGCCGCCAACTTCGGCCTCAGCCTGATCGGCACCGGGCAGGAGGACCTGGCCCTGATCCAGTTGCAGAAAGCCTATGCGGAAGCCCCGGGACGCGCCAGCAGCGGCATGCCTCTGGCCCTGCTGTACCTGAAGAAACAGCAGCCCAAGCCGGCAGTCCAGATCATGCAGCGCGTGGCCAAGAACGAGCCGCGCAACCTGTCCGCGCTCAACGTGCTGGCCGTTGCGAAGACCCAGGCCGGGGATCTGGCCGGCGCCCGGCAGACCTACGAGCAGATCCTCGAGGTCGACCGGCGCTTCACGCCTGCCGCCCTCAATCTGGCGCGCCTGGACCGTGCGGAAAACAAGCCCGATGCGGCCCGGGGGCGCCTGCAGGCACTGCAGAAAGCGCAGCCGCGGAATCTGGATGTCCTCTACGAACTGGCCCAGCTCGAACTGTCGCAGAAGCGCCCGCAGGAAGCGGTCCGCATGCTGGAAAAGGCGCGTTCCCTCAACCCGCAAAGCCTGGCACCCAACCTCATGCTCGTGGATCTGTACCTGAATCTGGGTGACCGGCAGCGGGCGCTCGACATCGCGAAGGATACCCAGGCCAGCAACCGGGAAAATCTCCAGGCGCTGGCCACGCTGGGGCGCGCCTACCTGGCGGTGGGCAACCGGGGTCTGGCGCGCGAGAATTTTCGCCGCTTGGCGCAGCTTGCCGGCTTCAACGCCGACTGGCAGCAACTGGCGGCGGTCAACCTGATCCGGGCCGGCGATCCGGAATCGGCGCGCTATTCGCTCGACAAGGCGCTGCTCAGCAAACCCGGGTATCTGCCCGCGCTGCTGCTGCGGGCGGAACTCGAGATGGCGGCAGGCAGGCTCGATGCAGCCGAGGTCCAGGCCCGTACCCTGCAGGCGCAGCACCCGCGCGAAGCGGAGGTGTTCCGGTTGCAGGGCAAGCTCGCGGTCAAGCGGCAGCGGCCGGACGAGGCGCTGGCCGCATTTACCCAGGCGTACACGCTGAAGAAGACCTCGGATAACGCGATCGACCTGCACAATGCCTACAGCCTTGCGGGCAAGCCGGACAAGGCGCTGTCGTTCCTGCAGGACTGGGTGGCGGCCAATCCCGGCGATCTGGCCGCACGCCGCACGCTGGCCCTGGCGTTCGACCGCGCCGGCCGCCTGACCGACGCGCAGTCGCAATACGAAACCCTGGTCAGGCAGCAGCCGGACAATGCCGCTGCCCTGAACGAACTGGCGTACGTCCTGCTGAAGCAGCGCAAACCGGGGGCCCTGGCGCTCGCGGAAAAGGCGTACGGCCTCGCCTCCGGCGATGCCGGTGTCGCGGATACCTATGGCTGGGCACTGGTACAGGACGGGCAGATCGAAAAGGGCCTGCGCTACCTGCGTGAGGCGCAGGTGCGCGCGCCCAACAATCCCGATATCGAAGCGCATCTGGCCGAGGCACTCAGGCGCAAGGCCGGACAGGGCGCGCGTTGAAGGCGCGTGTCGGCTTTCTTTACAGCGCGCCGGATTTTACCGCGTGTCGCAGACGAAAAAACGACATAACCAATTGAATAACATAGATATTATAGATTCTGGTATGACGTTTGCTTTGTAATGGGCAGTAACCGATCCAATGTGGGGATTTCACAAATGAACAACAATTTCAAGAAAAGTGTGTTGGCGGGGTGCGTCATTCTGGGCGCCTCCTTCTCTGGCCTGGCACTGGCCACGGGCGGGGGGTCTTCCAAGAATTGCGGCAGCGGCGGTGGCGGCGGCAGCAACCCGGATTGCTACACCTGGACCTTCAACGACAGCAGCGCCAGCCTGCAGACCTCGAACACGGAAAACTCCAGCCCCAGCGGCGTGACGGCCACCGCAACCGCGTGGTCCAGCACGGGAACGGGCGGCGCACTGCAGAGCGCCTATATCGGCGAATACGGCAGTTCCGGCATGGGGGTGACCAACAACACCGGCATCGACGCGGCTTCGCCCCAGCACGCCGTGGACAACAGCGGCGCCGTGGACTCCGTCCTGTTCAGCTTCGGCAGCAAGGTGAACGTCGATTCCATGACCGTGGGCTGGGTTTCCGGCGACTCCGATTACACGGTGCTGGCCTATACCGGTACCGGCACGCCGGCAGCCCTTGCCGGGCAGACCTATGCAGCCCTGCTGGGCAACGGCTGGTCCCTGGTGGGCAACTACAGCGGCGGCAGCAGCGCCGGTTCGCGCGATTTCGTCAACGACATCTACTCCAGCTATTGGCTGATCGGTGCGTTGAATACCCTGGTCGGCGGTGTGCAGGATTCGACTTCGACGCAGGTCTGTACCAAGTACTACAGTAATGGCACCACCTGCAAAACCTGGGGAACCCAGACGACTCCCAGCTACGACTACTTCAAGCTGCTTTCCCTGGCCGGCTGTGACTGCAGCACCGCGCCTGCCGGAACGCCCGGCTGCGGCGGCGGCGGCAATCCTGGCGGCGGCGTTCCCGAACCCGGCACGATCTTCCTGCTGGGCGCCGGCCTGCTGGGCCTGACCCGCATGGTGCGTCGCCCGGCCCGTTGATTCTGGTCGCGTCACAAGAAAAAGCCCCGCATTGGCGGGGCTTTTTCATTGCCGATCTCTTTGGCGGGTTGGAATCCCCCTGCCTGGCTGCTAGGGTGGCTGTGTGATCGCAGGAGCGCAGATGAAAGCCTTTTCCCCTTCGCAAGCATTCGACTATCTGAGGCAGCATCCGGAAGCCGTCTTCATCGACTGCCGTTCGGAGATCGAATATCTGTTCGTCGGGCATCCGGTCGGCGCCATCCACATCGCCTGGCAGGATGGGCCGGACTGGGACGTGAATCCCGACTTTCTCGGCCATGCGCGCAAGGCCGCCTCGGTCAACCGGCCGGTGGTGCTGATCTGCCGCTCGGGAAGGCGTTCGGCGGACGCCGGGCGTTACCTCGAAAAGCACGGCTTTCCCGAGGTGTACAACATCGAGCATGGCTTCGAGGGCGACATGGACGAAACGCGCCACCGCAGCACCAGGAACGGCTGGCGTTTCGACGGCCTGCCGTGGGAGCAGACCTGACCGGCCCCGACCTCAGGCGAGCGACACGCCCAGCCAGGTGCCGATGAACCAGGTGGCGATGCCGGCGCCGCCGCCGATAGCCAGCATGCGCAGGCCGGAGAGCAGGGCATGGCGGCCGGTGAACAGGCTCATGCTGGCGCCGACCGCAAACAGTCCCAGGGCGGTCAGGCCGACCGACAGAACAAGCGCGTTGCCGGCGTTCAGCAGATAGGGCAACAGCGGTACTGCCGCGCCTGCGGTGAATGCGGCAAACGACGACAGCGTCGCCACCCAGGGCGAGCCGAGTTCGTCGGGGTTGAGGCCCAGTTCCTCGCGTGCCAGCGTGTCGAGCGCACGCTCAGGGTCGGCGACCAGATGGTCGGCCAGCCGGCGCGCATCGTCAGCAGGCATGCCCTTGGCAGCATAGATGAGTGCCAGTTCGGCGGCTTCTTCCTGCGGGTATTTTTCCAGTTCGTCGCGTTCGAGGCCGATCTGGTATTCGAACATTTCGCGTTGCGCCCGCATCGAGACATACTCGCCCGCCGCCATGGAAAAGGCGCCGGCGAGCAGGCCCGCCACGCCGGTTAGCACGATGACCGCAGGTGACTGGGCGGCGCCGGCCACGCCGAAAATCAGCGCGGCGTTCGACACCAGGCCGTCGTTGATGCCGAAAACCCCCGCCCGCAGAGCGTTGCCGGCCGCGCCGTTCTGGTGGCGCTTGCCGATGTCCTCGCGCCGGACAGGCATGGGATGCGAGGCTTCGGTATACAGGGCCATGCCCCGTACTTTCATGGCCGCGAGCACGCCGCGCATGGCGCGCGGTCCGAAGGTGCGGGCCAGGCGCGCGACGAGGCGGGTGCGCGCATCGGGCCGGAATGCGGCCGGCTCGGTGCCGCCGCGCTGCCGGATGGCGGCCAGCCAGATCGTCGACTGGTCGTCGGCCGCCTGCGCCAGTTCGCGGAACAGGGCTTCGCGGGGGGTATCGCGCTCGCATTCCGCGATCACGCGGTAGAGCCAGGCGGATCGCTTTTCCTCGATCCAGGATTCGTGCGGGTCGCTCATGCGGGGAGTCTTCTGTATTGAATGGCTTCGGCAAGGTGAGACGTGAGGATGCCATCGCTGGCGGCGAGATCGGCGATGCTGCGCGCCAGGCGCAGCACCCGATGATAAGCCCGCGCCGACAGGTTGAGGCGGGCAATGGCCTGCTTGAGCAGCGCCTCGCCCGTGGCGTCGAGGCGGCACAGCCGGTCGATTTCCTGGGTGCCGAGCGCCGCGTTGGGTTTGCCCTGGCGTTGTACCTGACGCGCGCGCGCTGCTTCCACGCGCGCGCGGATCGCGCTGCTGGATTCGCCCGGCGTCGCGCGCAGGAGTTCGTCTTCGGTGAGGGCGGGCACGCTGATCTGGATGTCGATGCGATCGAGCAGCGGACCGGAAATGCGGCCGCGGTAGCGTGCGATCTGGTCCGGCGTATCGCGGCAGGCCTGCGTCGGGTGGCCGAGATAGCCGCAGGGACACGGATTCATCGCCGCGACGAGCTGGAAGCGGGCGGGAAAATCGGCCTGGCGCGCCGCGCGTGAAATCGTGATGTGTCCGGTTTCCAGCGGCTCGCGCAGCACTTCCAGCACCTGCCGCGAAAACTCCGGCAGTTCGTCGAGGAACAGCACGCCGTGGTGCGCCAGCGAAATCTCGCCGGGGCGCGGGTTGCCGCCGCCGCCGACCAGGGCGACCGCCGACGCGGTGTGATGCGGCGCGCGGAACGGGCGTCGTCCCCAGTGCTCCGGGCGAAAACCGTCGTTGAGCGAAGCGACGGCCGCGGCCTCGATGGCTTCGGTTTCGTCCATGGCCGGGAGAATGCCCGGAAAACGCGCAGCCAGCATGGACTTGCCGGTGCCGGGCGGACCGGCCATCAGCACGGAATGGCCGCCGGCCGCCGCGACCTCCAGCGCGCGCCGCGCGGCGGTCTGGCCTTTGACCTCTGCGAAATCCGGGTAATCCGGCGCGGGGGCGGCCGTATCCGGTGCGGGGCTGGAAAGCGAGGCCTGGCCCGCGAGCCAGGCGCACACGTCGAGCAGGCTCGCCGCACCGTGCGTTTCCACGCCCGACGCGAGCGCCGCCTCGCTGGCCGACGCGGCAGGCAGCACCAGGGTGTGGCCTGCGGCGCGCGTCGCCAGTGCCATGGCCAGGGCGCCGCGCACGGGCCGAAGCGAGCCTGTCAGCGCGAGTTCACCCGCGAATTCGGTGGTGGCGAATTTGTCGGCAGGAATCTGGCCCGACGCCGCGAGGATCGCCAGCGCGATCGGCAGATCGAAACGACCCGATTCCTTCGGCAGGTCCGCCGGCGCGAGATTGACCGTGATGCGCCGCGCGGGGAACTCGAAGCGCGCGTTCTGGATCGCCGCCCGCACCCGGTCGCGCGCCTCCTTCACTTCGGTTTCCGGCAATCCCACCAGTGTGAATGCCGGCAGGCCGTTGGCCAGATGCGCCTCGACCACGACTTCCGGCGCAGCCATGCCGGCCAGCGCCCGGCTCCTGACGACGGCGACGGCCACTTATGCGGTGCGCTGCTTTTCCGGTTCGGCCTGGCTTTCCAGTTTGGCCAGGCGCGCCTCGAGCACCGCCAGTTTCTCGCGCGTGCGTGCGAGCACCGCGGCCTGCACGTCGAATTCCTCGCGGGTGACGAGATCGAGCTTGCCGAGCATCGAGGTGAGCCCGGCCTTGAGATTCTGTTCGATGTCCTTCGCGGGCGATTGCTTCAGCAAGGCTGACAGCTTGTCCGCGGCATCATTCAGGAACGCAGGGTTGGGAAACGGGGAAGTGGATTTCATGCAAGCCTCCGGTTGAAGGACAAGTGTAGCAACGGGCGAGGTTTTCGTGCCGCACGAAGAGGGTGCGCACAGGAAGCCGAACGCACCATTAATGGGCGGCCCTGTGCACCGCAAACCGCGTATAAATCATAAGCCAATGAAATAAAACAATAAAAAATCTGGCATGGCTCGTGCTCCAAGCCAAGTGCAATTTTGCACTCTTCAACTTCGGAGAAATCGAGCATGAAAAAAATCGTATCTGCATTGATGCTGGCTGGCTTGGTGGGCGCACCTGCCGTCGTGATGGCTGCCGAGACCAGCCCCCATACCCTGACCGGCAACGTCAGCCTCACTAGCGACTATGTGTTCCGTGGCATTTCGCAAACGGGTGGCGATGCCGCGATTCAGGGTGGTCTGGATTACACCCACAGCAGCGGTATCTACCTGGGCACCTGGGGTTCGAACGTCGGCTGGATCGAAGATTTCCAGGGCTACAACTCCGGCAACATGGAAGTCGATCTGTACGGCGGCTATCGTGGCACGGCCGGCCCGATTTCCTATGACGTCGGCGTCATCGGTTATTTCTACCCGGGTAGCAAGCCGGCCACTACCACCAAAGGGGATACGACCGAAGCTTACGTTTCGCTCGGATGGAAATGGTTCACCCTGAAATATTCGTATGCCCTGAGCGATGCAGTGTTCGGCTTTGGCAAACCCACTGGCGCATTCGACGCCGATGGCTCGAATTATCTGGAAATCAACGCGAGCCTGCCTGTTGGAGAAACCGGCCTGACGCTGGGTGCCCACTGGGGAACGTTCAACTTCGAAAACTACGGCGCGCAGGATTACAACGACTGGAAAGTCAGCGCAGCCTACGACATGAGCAAGCTGAGCCCCGTGATGTCGGGCGTGACACTGGGCGTGGCCTACTCTGATACCGACGTGGACACCGCCGCCTGGACGGATGGCAATGGTCAGGAACTGGGTGACGGCACGGCCTTCGTCTGGATCTCCAAGGCACTCTGAACCAACTGAATGGAACGGGCTTTGGCCCGTTCCCTCATCCTCGTTGATACGGGAGACAACATGAAATTCGTAACGGCAATCATCAAGCCGTTCAAGCTGGACGAAGTGCGCGAGGCCTTGTCGGCCATCGGCGTCACCGGCCTGACGGTAACGGAAGTGAAGGGCTTCGGCCGGCAGAAGGGCCATACCGAGCTGTATCGCGGCGCGGAATACGTGGTCGACTTCCTGCCCAAAGTGAAAATCGAAGTGGCCATCAAGGCCGAGTTGCTGGAGCGCGTGATCGAGGCAATCGAGAAAGCGGCCAACACCGGCAAGATCGGCGACGGCAAGATTTTCGTCACCAGCCTGGAACAGGTCGTGCGCATCCGCACGGGCGAATCCGGCCCCGACGCCCTGTGAGGAGCATGAACATGAAGAAACTATTTGCCTCGCTGGGCCTGATGCTTGCCCTGCTGTCCCCCCATTTCGTCTTCGCCGAGGATACGGCTGCGCCGGCTGCTGCGCCCGCAGCAACCGAAGCCGCCGCGCCCGCCCCGGAAGCGGCAGCCCCGGCGGCAGACACGGCGGCCGCTCCCGCTGCCGAGGCCCCCGCCCCGGAAGCGGCCCCCGCTGCCGCGCCGCCCGCCCCGAACAAGGGCGACACGACCTGGATGCTGATCGCCACCATCCTGGTGATCATGATGTCGATTCCCGGCCTCGCGCTCTTTTACGGCGGCCTGGTGCGCAGCAAGAACATGCTGTCGGTGCTGATGCAGGTGTTCTCGATCTTCTCGCTGATCACGGTGCTGTGGGCGATCTACGGCTACTCGCTGGCCTTCACCCAGGGCAACGCGTTCATCGGCGGCTTCGACCGGCTGTTCCTCAAGGGCATCTTCGACCCCGTGGCAGGCACCGTGGCGAATGCGGCCACGTTCAGCAAGGGCGTCTACATTCCCGAGTTCGCCTTCGTCGCCTTCCAGGCCACGTTCGCGGCCATCACGGTTGCACTGACCGTCGGCGCCTTTGCGGAGCGCATGAAGTTCTCCGCCGTGCTGCTGTTCGCCGTACTCTGGTTCACCTTCGCGTATCTGCCGATGGCACACATGGTGTGGTTCTGGCCCGGCCCGGATGCCTTCACCGATGCCAAGGCGGCTGAAGCGGCAGTGGCGGCTTCCGGCTGGCTGTTCCAGAAGGGCGCCCTCGACTTCGCGGGCGGCACGGTGGTGCACATCAACGCCGGTATCGCCGGTCTGGTGGGCGCCTACGTGGTCGGCAAGCGCGTCGGCTACGGCAAGGAAGCGATGGCTCCGCACAGCCTGACCATGACCATGATCGGCGCTTCGCTGCTGTGGGTGGGCTGGTTCGGTTTCAACGCCGGTTCGGCGCTGGAAGCGGGTGCGACGGCGACCCTGGCCTTCGTCAACACGCTGAATGCCACCGCGGCCGCTGCAGTGTCCTGGATGTTTGCCGAATGGCTGCTCAAGGGCAAGCCTTCCATGCTGGGCGCGGCTTCGGGTGCGGTGGCGGGTCTCGTCGCCATCACCCCGGCCTGCGGCTGGGTCGGTGTGGGCGGTGCGCTGGTGATCGGCCTGATGGCGGGCGTGGTCTGCCTGTGGGGCGTGACCGGCCTGAAGAAGCTGCTGGGTGCGGACGACGCGCTGGATGTGTTCGGCGTGCACGGCATCGGCGGCATCCTGGGTGCCCTGCTGACCGGCGTGTTCAACACCTGGTCGCTGGGCGGTACCGGCATCGTCGACTACGTCAACAACACCATCGTCGACACCTCGATCGGTTCGCAGGTGTGGATCCAGGCGCAGGCCGTGCTGACCTCGCTGATCTGGTCCGGCGTCGTGGCCTTCATCTGCTACAAGGTGGTGGACCTGACCATCGGGCTGCGCGTGCCGGAAGAACAGGAACGCGAAGGTCTGGATACGTCCTCGCATGGCGAGCGTGCCTATAGCCTGTAAGCAGTCATTCTCCGAAGGAAGCTGGGGCGCTCTGCAGGGCGCCCCATTTTTTTGTCCGCATTTCCCGCGCACCCGGTTGTCCGGATGCACCGGCACGGCAGGACGCGCACCGGCATCAACGCCTCGACTGCCACCAGAACGGTGCGCGGTGCACTAAAAGCAGGCTGTCTCGGACGCTGTGCGCACGGGAACGGTTTCAGGATTGTTGTTCATGTTCAATGTGTTACGTGCCATTTCGTGGATGGCATGGTGGTTGCTAAACCCCTTGTGAATATTACGAATATTCAATTCGGTAATACCACGTCACAAGGAGCCCACCATGAATGTGAAGTCCCTCGGAAGCACGCTGAAATCGCGGCTGGCCAAACTCTTGATCCCCGCCATGGCGGTCATGACGCTGTCGGCACAGGCGGCACAACCCCTCAAGATCGGCTACAGCGACTGGCCGGGCTGGGTCGCCTGGCAGGTCGCGATCGACAAGGGCTGGTTCAAGGAAGCGGGCGTGCCCGTGACCTTCGAGTGGTTCGACTACTCGGCCTCGATGGAAGCCTTCTCGGCCGGCAAGATCGACGCCGTTACCATGACCAACGGCGACGCGCTGGTGACCGGATCGGCGGGCGCCAAGAGCGTGATGGTCATGCTGACCGACTACTCCAACGGCAACGACATGATCGTCGGCAAGCCCGGCATCAAGTCGATCAAGGATTTGAAGGGCAAGAAGGTCGCGGTCGAGCAGGGGCTGGTCGAGCACCTGCTGCTGCTGAATGCCCTCAAGAAGGCCGGCATGAAGGAAGCCGACGTCACGCTGGTCAATGCCAAGACCAACGAGATGCCGCAGGTGCTGGCGAGCGGCGACGTCGCCGCGGTCGGCGCCTGGCAGCCGATCTCGGGGCAGGCGATGAAGGCGCTGCCGGGTGCGCGTCCCATCTATACCTCGGCCAACGAGCCGGGGCTGATCTACGACGTGCTCGCGGTCAACCCCGCCAGCGCCAAGCAGCGCAAGGCCGAGTGGCTCAAGGTGGTCAAGGTCTGGGACAAGGTCGTGCACTACATCAACGATCCCAAGACCCAGCCTGACGCCGTCAGGATCATGGCCGCCCGCGTCGGCATCGCGCCCGAGGCCTATCTGCCGCTGTTGAAGGGCACCAAGCTGCTGAGCCTGGAAGAGGGACGCAAGATCTACGTCAAGGGTGAGGGCTTCGGTTCGCTCTACGGCTCGAGCAAGGTCGCCGACGACTTCAACGTCGCCAACGGCGTCTACAAGGCGCACGAGAACGTCGATGCCTACATCGACCCCTCGTTCACCAACGCCAAGTAACGGCCGGACGGACGCGGAGAGGACATGGGCATGACGAGCAGCCTATTCGGCAACGGTGCAGACCCCCAGGCGCGCCAGCGCGCATTGCTGGGTCTGGGGTCGTTCCTGCTGCCCCTGCTGCTCTGGTGCCTGGTCAGCTACGCGCCCTTCGTCTGGCATCCCAAGGTCTACGTCACCGATCCCGGCGGCGTGGACTATTTCCAGGTCGGCATGCTCGTCGACAAGTCGATGTTCGCCGAAGAAACCGCGAACATGGCACAGGCGCATCTCGCGCCGCCGACGGGCCATGCGGCCAACCCCATTTACCTGCCGGCGCCGCACGACGTGGCGAAGGCGTTCTACAACGGCTTCGTCAATCCGCCTGCAAACACCGACGCGCCGTCGCTGCCGGCGAGCCTGTGGCACAGCATCCAGATCATCTTCTGGGGCTTCCTGATCTCGTCGCTGGTCGGCGTGCCGCTGGGCATCGTGTCCGGCACCTACAACCTCGTCGGGCGACTGAACGAACCGTTCATCGAGTTTTTCCGCTATCTGCCCGCGCCGGCGTTCGGCGCGCTGGCGGTCGCGATCCTCGGCATCTACGACGGCCCCAAGATCGCCATCATCGTCATCGGCACGCTGTTCCAGCAGGTGCTGATCATTGCCAACACCACGCGCAAGCTCGAAGTCACGCTGATCGAGGCGGCGCGCACGCTGGGCACGAAGAATGTCCGGCTGCTCACCAAGGTCGTCGTGCCGGGCATCCTGCCCGATCTCTATCGCGACCAGCGCATCCTGCTCGGCTGGGCCTGGACCTATCTGATCGTTGCCGAGCTGATCGGCACCAGCTCGGGCATCACCTGGTTCATCACCCAGCAGGCGCGCTACCAGCATTTCGACAACGTCTACGCCGCCATCATGACCATCGGCATCATCGGCTTCGGCACCGACCTGCTGCTGGCCAGGCTGGGCCGGCGCCTTTTCCCCTGGGATCGCACCCAGGAGCGGAGCTGAGCCATGCAACGCGACAACCTGCCCAGCCATCTCGAGCAGTCGGATGCGGTCCGCGCGCGTTTCGAGCGCATCCGTCAACGCGAAGTCATCCTCGAGGTGCGCGGCCTCGGCAAGCGCTACCGTTCGGCGCAGGGCGAAGTCGAAGCCTTGCGCGGCATCGATTTCAGCGTGCGCCGGCGCGAGTTCGTCTGCGTCATCGGCCCGTCGGGCTGCGGCAAGTCGACCCTGATCCGCATCCTCGCCGGTCTCGACCAGCATACTGAAGGCGAAGCCCTGCTCGACGGCAAGCCCATCACCGGGCCGGGCCAGGATCGCGGCATGGTGTTCCAGGGCTATTCGCTGTTCCCCTGGCTGACCGTTAAAAAGAACGTGATGTTCGGCCCGCGCATGAAGGGCGAGAGCGACGACCAGGCCGAGCGCGATGCGCGGTTGTGGCTGGAACTGGTCGGCCTGGAGAAGTTCGCCGACGCCTATCCGCACCAGCTGTCGGGCGGCATGCGCCAGCGCGTCGCGATTGCGCGGGCGCTGGTGAACCAGCCGCGCATCCTGCTGATGGATGAGCCGTTCGGCGCGCTCGACGCGCAGACCCGGGCCAGGATGCAGTCGCACCTGATCGAGATCTGGAAGAACATCGACGTCACCGTGCTGTTCATCACGCACGATCTCGACGAGGCCATTTACCTCGCCGACCGCATCCTGGTGCTGAAGGCGCATCCGGGCGAAGTGCAGGAGGTGATCGAGGTGCCGGTGCCGCGTCCGCGCACGCCCGCGCAGTTCAATTCGCCCGAATTCCAGGCCACCAAGGCGCGCCTCGAAGCGCTGATCCATCCGGCGCCGGAACCGGCGCCCGAGGACGAGCAGAAGGTGCATCCGCACATGATCCGTTTCACCGACGTGTCGGACAACGTCGAATAAGGGTGCGCACCATGCTTTGGGAAAATCTCACCTGGCCCGAAATCCCCGCCGTGCTGGCGCAGTGCGGCCACGCCGCGATCCTGCCGGTCGGCGCGACCGAGCAGCACGGGCCGCACCTGGGCTGCGGCGTCGACTCGGTCATCGCCGAACAACTCTGTGCCGCCGTCGCCGCGAAAACCGGCGTGCCGATGCTGCCGGTGCTGCCGTACGGCTGCTCGCTCGGACACAGCCGGCGCTGGCCGGGCACCTTCGCGCTACAGCCGGTCACGCTGATCCAGCTGGTCAAGGAGCTCGGCGACTGGGCGGTGCACAGCGGCATCCGCCGGCTGTTCATCGTCAACGCCCACGTCACCAACGCCGCGCCGCTGCGCTGCGCGCTGGAGATGCTGCGCGCCGAGCACGACGACCTGATGGTCGCCGTGATCAACACGGCGACGCTGAGCGAACGCGTGCGCCAGTTCCATTGCGCCGACGCCGCCGACTGGCACGCCAACGACGCCGAGACCTCGCTCATGCTGGCGATCGCGCCCGAGGGCGTGCGCCCAGAGAAATGCGCCGGGGCCGACGACCCCGACCGCACCTGCGGCTGCGTCTTCGCCCACCCGGTCAACCGCACCAGCACCAACGGCGTGACCGGCACGCCCAGCCTCGCCACGGTCGAGAAGGGCGCGCAGTGGTTCGACTGGCTGGTCGACGACCTCGCCGAACTGATCCGCCAGGGTACGCGTGAAACACCGCCGCTACCGCATTCCTATTCCGGGGACAGCGTCCCCGCCACCCCGAGCTGACCAAGGACATCCCATGACCACCGCGACCCTGGACAAACCCGAGACCCCCACCCACCCGGCCGAGGACACGGCCCGCCTGCAGCGCGAGCTGATGGCCAAAGGGGTTAAATACTGCATCGGCGCCTACGTCGACATCCACGGCGTGCCCAAGGCCAAGGTCGTGCCGATCGCCCACCTGGGCCACATGGCGAAGGGTTCCGAGCGCTACACCGGCTACGCGCTGGATGGCCTCGGCCAGGCGCCCAACGACGACGAGCTGACCTCGGTGCCCGATCTCGACCGTGCCATCCAGCTGCCGTGGGAACCGAAGATCGCCTGGATCCCCGCCGACAACCATTTCCAGGGCAAGCCCTATGCGCTCAACACCCGCGTCGCGCTGAAGAACCAGCTGGCCGAGGCGGCCAAGCTCGGCTACGGCATGAACCTCGGCATCGAGTGCGAGATTTTCCTGTTGAAGCAGAACGAGGACGGCAGCCTGTCGGTGCCGGTCGCCGACGACAAGCTGACCAAGCCGTGCTACGACGTGCGCGGCTTCGTCGACAACTTCTCCTGGCTCGACAAGGTGGCGACCTCGATCAACGACCTCGGCTGGGACCTGTATTCCTTCGACCACGAGGACGCCAACGGCCAGTTCGAGTTCGACTTCAACTACGCCGATGCGCTGACCACCTGCGACCGCCTGACCTTCTTCCGCTTCATGGCCAAGCACTACGCCAAGGAGGAGGGGCTCCTCGCCACCATGATGCCCAAGCCCTTCGCCGACAAGACCGGCAACGGTGCCCATTTCAACATGTCACTGTATGACCTGAATACGGGAAGGAATCTGTTTGCCTGCGACCCGACCGACGATCCCAACGGCATCGGATTGACCCCGCTCGGCTACAGCTTCGTCGCCGGCATCCTCAAGCACGGCCGCGCGCTGTGTGCGGTGTTCGCGCCGACCGTGAACAGCTACAAGCGCCTGGTGCGGCGCGGCGCCATGAGTTATTTCTCGTGGGCGCCGGTGTTCAACTCGTGGGGCTCGAACAACCGTACCAACTCCGTGCGCATCCCCGCGGGCGGCGGCCGCTGCGAATCGCGCAACGCCGACGGCGCGGTCAATCCCTACCTCGCCGCGACCCTGGTGCTCGCCGCCGGCCTGGAAGGCATTCGCGAGGGGCTCGATCCGGGCAAGCCGAACGAGGACAACCTGTACGCCATCTCCGACGAAGAACGTCGCGCGCGCGGCATCGCGTTCCTGCCGCAGACGCTGCAGGAAGCCGTCGCCGCCTTCGCGGCCGACCCGCTGGTCGAGGCCACGCTGGGCCGCGAACTGCGCGACGAATTCATCCGCTACAAGACCGAGGAGTGGGAGACCTATCACCTGTCCGTCAGCAAGTGGGAAGTCGAGCGCTATTCGTACATGTTCTGAGGCCAGGATGACGACCAAAGCCAACAAAGTGTCGTCGCTGGTCAGCCGGATCAGCGTCTCGCTGCCGCCCGACCTGCTCGCCGAGCTGGACCGGATGGTCGAGCACCGCGGCTACGGCAGCCGCTCGCAGGCCATCGGCGATATGGTCAATTACCAACTGGCCGAGCACAAGCGCATGCTGGGCAACGCGGTCATGGCCGGCACGATCACCCTGCTTTACAACCGCGCGACGCGGGGCCTGCAGGGCCGGCTGGCCGATCTCCAGTACCAGCACATCGACGAGGTCATCAGCTCCCTGCACGTACACCTCTCGGAAGACCAGATGCTCGAGGTGCTGCTGGTGCAGGGCCCGGCCGCCACGCTGCAGGCCATCGCCAACGAAATGCTCGCCCTGCGCGGCGTCATCACGGGTCACCTGCAACTGCTGGCCGCGGTGATCCCGCCGCTGCATGCACCGATCCGCGCATCCGGAGACTGAACATGGACCATCCCGAACTGGCGTCCGACAACCCGCCCGCTTTCGCCCCCGTCGACGCCGTCGAACACTGGCGCCGCTTTGCGCCGGATTTGCCCGCCGACAAGATGCTGTTCTCCGAACTCGTGCCCGGCGGCGGCCACTGGTCCTACCGCCTGCCGCGCGGCACCACGCTGCGCATGACCGCGCTCGACGCCCGCGCCAACCTGTCGCTGGTGCTCTATTCGGCGCAGGAAAAGCTCGAGCGCTACAACATGCCGGACTCGCTCAAGGCCCAGCACACCGCGCACTACACGCGCGGCCACGTGCTGATGAGCGACATGGGGCGCGCCATGGCATCGATCACCGCCGACACGCTCGGCTGGCACGACCCGCTGGGTCTGTTGCTCGACAGGCGCCTGCTGCACGAGAAATACGGTGATCACGGCTACCAGTGCTATCGCAACGGCATGTATCGCTCGGGCCGCGACGGCCTGCTGATCGAGATCGGCAAATACGGTCTCGCCAAGCGCGATCTGGTGGCGCCGGTGAATTTCTTCAGCAAGGTGACCGTGGACGACGACGGGCGCTTCCACTTCGTGCCCGGCCACGCCCAGCCCGGTGACCACGTCGACCTGCGTCTCGACATGGACGTGCTGGTCGCGTTCTCGACTGCGCCGCATCCGCTCGACCCCGACCCCGACTACGCGCCGGGCCGCATCGGACTCGCGGTCTGGCGTTCCGGCGCCGCGCCCGCCGACGATTATTGCCGTGCCTTCCGCCCCGAGAATGCGCGGGCGCTGCACAACACCGACCTGCTGTACCTGGCCTGAGGAGACCGCGATGACCGCCACCGCCATCCGTATCCAGGAAAGCGCGCTCGACCCCGCACGCGCCGTGCTCGACCACACCGTGCCGGCCGGCGAGCCCTACCTGCTGGCCGTCGACCGTGGCCAGACCCTGCGCATCGTCGACCTCGAAGGCAATCAGGCCGTCGACGTGATCTTCTACAACCGCGACGACGGCGCCGAGCACTACAGCGCCACCGAGACACTGTTGCGCCAGGGCGGCATCTATCTGACCACCGGCTCGGTGCTCTACAGCGACGACGGCAACGCCATGCTGACCATCGTCGCCGACACCTGCGGCCGTCACGATACGCTCGGCGGCGCCTGCGCGGCCGAGAGCAATACCGTGCGCTACGCATTGCAGAAGAAGTTCATGCACAGCTGCCGCGACAACTATTTGACGGCGCTGCAGCACGCCGATATCGGCCTCGGCAAGCGCGACCTCGTGCCCAACGTCAATTTCTTCATGAACGTGCCGGTGTCCGAGACGGGCGAACTGACGTTCGCCGACGGCGTCTCGGCGCCCGGCAAGTACGTCGAACTGCGTGCCGAAATGAACCTGTGGATGCTGGTGTCCAACTGCCCGCAGCTGAACAACCCGTGCAACGCCTACAACCCGACACCAGCGCGCTTCCTGCTCTGGAACCCATGATTCACCCCCGCGTGGGACGGCCCATGCGGCAACGATAAAGTGCGGGACGGCCCGCAGCAGGTACAGCATGTTCGAGAAAGTCCTGATCGCCAACCGCGGTGCCATCGCCTGCCGCATCATCCGCACGCTGCGGAAGATGGGCATCAAATCGGTCGCCGTGTATTCCGAGGCCGACCGCCATTCGCTGCACGTGCGCCTCGCCGACGAGGCGGTGGAGATTGGCCCGCCAGCGGCGGCGCAGAGCTACCTGCGCGCCGACAGGATGCTTGAAGCCGCGAAAGCCACCGGCGCGCAGGCCATCCATCCCGGTTACGGCTTCCTCTCCGAGAACCCCGGCTTCGCCGAGGACTGCGCCGCCGCCGGCATCGCCTTCATCGGCCCGAGCCCGGCGCAGATGCGCGCGTTCGGTCTCAAGCACACGGCGCGCGACCTGGCCGAGGCGAACCGCGTTCCGCTGCTGCCCGGCTCCGGCCTCTTGAGTGATGCCGGCCACGCCCGGGCCGAAGCCGCGCGCATCGGCTACCCGGTCATGCTGAAGAGCACCGCCGGCGGCGGCGGCATCGGCATGCGCCTGATCTGGAGCGCCGACGAACTGGTCGAGGCCTTCCAGTCGGTCGAGCGGCTGGCGCGCGCCAACTTCAAGGAGGCCGGCATCTTCCTCGAGAAATACGTCGAGCACGCACGCCACATCGAGGTGCAGGTCTTCGGCGACGGCAAGGGCCACGTTGTCGCGCTGGGCGAACGCGACTGCTCGGTGCAGCGGCGCAACCAGAAGGTCATCGAGGAAACGCCGGCGCCCGGCCTCACCGACGCGCAGCGTGCGAATCTGCTCGCCACCGCGGTGCGGCTCGGCGAGGCGGTCGGCTACCGCTCGGCCGGCACCGTCGAGTTCGTCTACGACACGCAGAACGGCGCGTTCTATTTCCTCGAAGTGAACACGCGACTGCAGGTCGAGCACGGCGTCACCGAGGAAGTCACCGGTGTGGATTTAGTGGAATGGATGGTGCGTGAAGCCGCTGGCGAGCTTGATCTCGCTGACTTCAAGGCTGAACCCCAGGGCGCATCGATGCAGGTGCGCCTCTATGCCGAAGACCCGGGCAAGGACTTCCAGCCGGCCGCCGGCGTGCTGACCGAGGTCGTGTTTCCGGCCGACGCGCGCATCGAGACCTGGGTCGAACGCGGCTCCAACGTGCCGCCGTTCTACGATCCCATGGTGGCGAAACTCATCGTCAAGGGACGCGACCGCGCCGAGGCGCTGGTGAAGATGCAGCAGGTTCTGGCGCAGACGCGCGTCGCCGGCATCGAGACCAACCTCGGCTACCTCGGGCAGATCGTGCGCGACAGCGTGTTCGCCGAAGGCCGGCAGACCACGCGCTATCTCAACGCCTTCCATTACCGTCCGGCGACGATCGACGTCATCGAACCCGGCGTGCAGTCGAGCCTCCAGGACTGGCCGGGCCGCACCGGCTACTGGGACGTCGGCGTGCCGCCTTCGGGGCCGATGGACGCGCTGGCGCTGCGGCTGGCCAACAAACTTGCCGGCAATGCCGAAGGTGCGGCAGGACTGGAGCTCACCGTCGCCGGTCCCACGCTGCGTTTCAACTGCGACGCCGTGATCGCGCTCGCCGGCGCCGACATGGGCGCCGAACTCGATGGTGTCCCGCTCGCCAACTGGGCCGCGCGGTCGGTCAGGGCCGGAGCGATCCTCAAGCTCGGCGCGGTCCGCGACACCGGCTGCCGTGCTTACCTCGCGGTGCGTGGCGGCTTCGACGTGCCGGATTATCTCGGCAGCAAGGCTACCTTCACCCTCGGCCAGTTCGGCGGCCACGCCGGACGCACGCTCAGGGTTGGCGACGTGCTGCATGTTTCTGCGGCGGACGATGCGGCCATCGAGAATGCGCTGCCCGCCGCACTGATTCCCCGCCACACCCACGCCTGGGAAATCGGCGTGCTGTACGGCCCGCACGGCGCGCCGGATTTCTTCACCGACGCCGACATCGAGACCTTCTTCGCCACCGCGTGGGAGGTGCACTACAACTCCAACCGCACCGGCGTGCGGATGATCGGTCCGCGCCCGCAATGGGCGCGCAAGGACGGCGGCGAAGCCGGCCTGCATCCGTCCAACCTGCACGACAACGCCTACGCCATCGGCGCGGTCGACTTCACCGGCGACATGCCGGTCATCCTCGGGCCCGACGGTCCCAGCCTTGGCGGCTTCGTCTGCCCGGCGACGATCGTGCAGGCCGAGCTGTGGAAGATGGGGCAGCTGAAGCCGGGTGACACCGTGCGATTCAAGCGTTTGACGCGCGAACACGCGAACGCCTTGCAGCGCGCGCAGGACGCCGCCATCGCTGCGCTCGACGCGCCGGCTTTTGCCACGCTGCCGCCCGACCACGCGCCGCTCGGCACGCCGGTGCTGCGGCACCTGCACTCCGAAGGCGAAAAGCCCGACCTCGTCGTGCGGCAGTCGGGCGACGCCAACCTGCTGTTCGAGCTGGGCCCGCTGGTGCTCGACATGGGGCTGCGCTTCCGCATCCAGGCGCTGATGGAAGCCGTCAAGCACGCGGGACTGCCGGGTATCCTCGATCTCACGCCCGGCATCCGTTCGCTGCAGGTGCACTTCGACCCGCGCGTTGTCGAGCAGGACGCGCTGCTCGAACGCGTGGTGGTGCTGGAAGACGGCCTGCCGCCGCTCGACGACATGGCCGTGCCCTCGCGCATCGTCCATCTGCCGCTGTCGTGGGACGACCCCGCGACGAAGCTCGCCATCGAGAAATACATGCAGTCGGTGCGTCCGGACGCGCCCTGGTGTCCGAGCAACATCGAGTTCATCCGCCGCATCAACGGCCTCGATAGCATCGAGGACGTGTTCAACGTTGTCTTCGAGGCGGGCTATGTCGTCATGGGCCTCGGCGACGTCTACCTCGGCGCGCCGGTCGCGACGCCGGTCGACCCAAGACATCGACTGGTCACCACCAAGTACAACCCCGCGCGCACCTGGACCCCGGAGAACGCCGTCGGCATCGGCGGTGCCTACCTGTGCGTCTACGGCATGGAAGGCCCCGGCGGCTATCAGTTCGTCGGCCGCACGTTGCAGATGTGGAACCGCTGGCGAGAGACGCGGGAATTCACCGACGGCAAGCCGTGGCTGCTGCGCTTCTTCGACCAGGTGCGCTTCTTCCCGGTCAGCGAGGCCGAGCTGCTGAAGATCCGCGAGGATTTTCCGCTCGGCCGCTATCCGCTGAAAATCGAGGAGACGACGTTCAGCCTGCGCGAGTACAACGCCTTCCTTGCGCAAAACGCAGCATCGATCACCGCCTTCAAGACGCGGCAGCAGGCCGCGTTCGACGCCGAGCGCGAACGCTGGCGTGCCAGCGGCCAGGCCGACTACGCCAGCGACCTGACCGTGGCCGAGGCCGCGCCCGACAGCGAACTCGACCTGCCCGAACATGGCCGCGCCATCGCCAGCCACGTCGCCGGCAACGTATGGAAAGTCGAAGTGGAAGATGGCGCGGAGGTGAAGCAGGGCGATGCGCTCGTCATCGTCGAATCGATGAAGATGGAGTTCGCCGTGCTGGCGCCGTGCGACGGGCGGATACACAAAGTGTTCTGCCGCGAAGGCGGGCAGGTCAGCGCCGGACAGGACCTGCTGGTACTGGTGAGCGATTGAGGCATCGCGCATGAACATCTCGCTCGACATCGCCAGCCTGCGCCGCCTGTATCAGTCCGGCGGGCTTACCCCGCTTGCGCTGGTGGACGAACTGCTCGCCCGCATGCGCGGCGAGGACAGCCATCACGTCTGGATCAGTCGCCTCGCCGCCGACGCGCTGCGTACCTATGCGGGAAATCTCGAAGGCAAGGACGTTGCCGCGTTGCCGCTCTACGGCATCCCATTCGCGATCAAGGACAACATCGACCTCGCCGGCCTGCCGACCACCGCCGCCTGCCCCGAATTCGCCTACACGCCCGAGCGCCACGCCACCGTCGTGCAGCGCCTGATCGATGCCGGCGCGATCCCGCTTGGAAAAACCAACCTCGACCAGTTCGCCACCGGATTGAACGGCACGCGCTCGCCCTACGGCGCCTGTCGCAACGCCTTCGATCCCGACTTCATTTCCGGCGGTTCCAGCTCCGGCTCGGCGGTCGCCGTCGCACTCGGCCTCGCGAGCTTCGCCCTCGGCACCGACACCGCCGGCTCGGGCCGCGTGCCGGCGGCGTTCAACAACCTGATCGGGCACAAGCCAAGCTGCGGCGCGCTCTCCACGCGCGGCGTCGTGCCGGCCTGCCGCTCGCTCGATGCGGTGTCGATCTTCGCGCTCACCGCCGAAGACGCCGAGCGCGTGCTCGCGGTCGCCGCCGGCTTCGACCCCGCGGATGCGTATTCGCGTCAGCTCGCGCCCTCGGGCTTCGATTTCGGTCGCGCAGGGGAATTCCGCTTCGGCGTGCCGATGGCGAAAGATCTCGAATTCTTCGGCAACGGCGAAGCGGAACGGCTGTTCGCCGAGGCCGTGCAGCGCATGCGCGCGCTGGGCGGCGTGGCCGTCGAAATCGACCTCGCGCCCTTCCTCGACACCGCGCGCCTGCTCTACGACGGCCCCTGGGTCGCCGAGCGCTACCTCGCGATCCAGGCGTTTTTCGACGCGCAACCCGACAAGGTCTTTCCGCCGGTGCGCGAGATCATCGGCGGTGGCCGCGCCATCGGCGCCGCCGACACCTTCGCCCATCTCTACAAGTTGCGCGCATTGAAACGGGTGTGCGACGCGGTGTGGCACGACGTCGACGTGATGCTCACGCCGACCGCCGGGACGATTTACCGGATTGCGGACATGGAGGCCGACCCCATCCGTCTCAATTCCAGTCTCGGTTACTACACCAACTTCATGAACCTGCTGGATCTGGCGGCCACCGCCGTGCCGGCCGGATTCCAGCGCGACGGCCTGCCGTTCGGCGTCACCCTGTTTGCGCCGCCGCATCAGGATGGCCCGCTGCTGCACCTGGCCGACCGCATGCAGCGGGCGTCCGGCGGGCGCCTGGGCGCCGGCGACGCGGTGCTGCCGCCGGCCGCGACAACGGCCGGCTTGCCCAGCGGACAGGTCCGGGTGGCGGTCGTCGGCGCGCACCTGAGCGGCTTGCCGCTCAACGGCCAGCTGCGCGAACGGCGGGCGCGGCTGGTGGCGACGACCGCGACCGCCCCGGCCTACCGCCTGTACGCGCTGGCGGACGGCAGGCGCCCGGGCCTGGTCCGGGTGGACGGGGACGGCGCCGCCATCGCGTGCGAGGTCTGGGACATGCCGCTCGAACATTTCGGCTCCTTCGTCGCCGGCATTCCCGCACCGCTCGGCATCGGCAGGCTGGAACTGGCCGACGGCAGCTGGGTGAGCGGATTCATCTGCGAGCCCATCGGCATCGCGGACGCACGCGACATCACCGCATACGGCGGCTGGCGTGCCTGGCTGGCCGCCCGCGACGGGTAGAATTGCGCGGGGCCGGGAATAAAACGGAGGGTGCCGCTGTTAGCGTGCATGCAGGCCTGCATCCCGTTCATTTTCCACAAGGACCCCACCATGAAGAATCCGACCGTTTCCCTCCTGGCGAGCCTGGCGTTGCTCGCCGCATGCGCCACGCCCAGCGCGGCACCCGTCGCCGTTCAGTCCGGCGTGCTGACCAGTCCGTCCGGCATGACGCTGTACGTGTTCGACAAGGACAGTGCCGGTTCCGGCAAGAGCGTGTGCAACGGCGAATGCGCCGTGAAGTGGCCGCCGCTGGCCGCCGTCGCCGGCGACAAGGCCGAGGGCGACTACGCCATCGTGACGCGCGACGACGGCAGCCGGCAGTGGGCCTACAAGGGCAAGCCCCTGTATCTCTGGTTCAAGGACCAGAAGCCGGGCGACACGACGGGCGACGGCGTCAACAACGTGTGGCATGCGGCTAAGCCCTGAGCCGGACCTCATCGGGCACCTGCCCCGTCTGCGCCGCTACGCGCGTGCGCTGACGGGCGACGTCACACGCGCCGACGACCTGGTGCAGGACACGCTCGAACGTGCGCTCGTCAAGCTGGACCTGTGGCAGCCGGGCAGCGATCTGCGCGCCTGGCTGTTCACCCTGATGCACAATCTGTTCGTGAACCAGATACGCGCGCCCCGGCCAGCGGAGACCGCGCTCGACGAAGCGCTGGAGGTGCCGGTCAGCGGCGGCCAGATGGAGGCGCTGGCGGCACGCGACATGCATGCCGCGCTGCTGCGGCTGCCCGAGGAGCAGCGCGCGGTCATCCTGCTGGTGGGACTGGAACAGTTCGGCTACGCCGAGGCGGCCCAGGTGCTGGGCGTGCCGGTCGGCACGGTCATGTCGCGGCTGGCGCGCGCACGCGAGCGGCTGCGGCACATCCTGGCGGGCGAGCCCGCCGCGCACTTGAAGGTGGTGAAATGACGGACAGCGTGCACGAAGACGACCTGCATGCCTATGTGGATGGCATGCTGCCGGAAGCCCGACGTCTCGAAGTCGAGGCCTGGCTTGCGGCCCACCCGGCCGACGCCGAACGCGTGCGCGCCTGGATGCAGCAGAACCGGGCCCTGCACGCCGCATTCGACCCCGTGCTCAACGAACCCCTGCCGATTGCCCTGGTGCGCGCGGCGCGGCGCAGGCCGTCCGGCCTGCCCCTGAAAGCGGCCGCGGCGATGCTGGCGCTGGTCGCCAGCGGCCTCGCCGGCTACGGCGTGGGCGTGCACACGTCCGCCGCGCCGCCGTCCATGCCGCCGGGCCTGGCGCGGGACGCGGCCCTCGCGCACGCGGTGTTCAGCCCGGAAATGCGGCATCCCGTCGAGGTCGATGCCGCGCATGCGGCGCACCTGGTCGGCTGGCTGTCCAAGCGTCTGGGGACGCCGCTGGTCGCGCCCGACTTCGGGGCGCTCGGCTTCGAATTGATGGGCGGGCGCCTGCTGGCCGGCGAAACCGGCCCGGTGGCGCAGTTCATGTACCAGGATGCCGGCGCGCAACGGGTCACGCTCTACGTGCGCCGCGACATGGCGGGCAACCGGGAAACCGCTTTCCGCCATGCGCGCGAGAACGGGCTCGAGGTGTTCTACTGGGTCGACCGCGGTTTCGGCTACGCCCTCTCGGGCGCGATCGATCCCGCCCGCATGCGCAGCCTGGCCGACGCGGCGTATCGACAGCTGGAACAGGCCGGCTGACGCCGCGCTTCAGTCGCCCCGGTCGAGTCCGTCGCGCAGCAGTCTCTCCATGTGTTGCGCCGGCACCGGCCGGCTGAAGTAGTAGCCCTGCACCTCGTCGCAGTCGTGCCGGCGCAGGTAGTCCAGGTGCGCGCGGGTTTCCACGCCTTCGGCGACCACGCGCAGCCCCAGCGCATGGCCCAGGGTGATGATGGCGCGCACGATGGCGGCATCGTCGGGGTCGCTGTCGATATCGCGCACGAAACTCTTGTCGACCTTCAGGCGGTCGACCGGAAAGCGCTTGAGATAACTGAGGCTGGAATAGCCGGTGCCGAAGTCGTCGACGGCGATGTCGACGCCCAGCGATTTCAGCGACTGCATCGCAACGTTGATGCGCTCGGCGTCGTGCATGACGAAGGATTCCGTGACCTCGAGTTCCAGGCTGGCGGGGTCGAGCGCGGCCTCGGCCAGCGCATCCGCCACCGACTGCACCAGCCCGGTGTGGCGGAACTGGATGGGCGAGAGATTCACGGAAACGGCGATCGGCGGCAGACCGACGCGCCTCCAGGCGCTGTTCTGGCGACAGGCTTCGCGCAGGATCCACTGGCCGACGGGAATAATGAGCCCGGTTTCCTCGGCGATGGAGATGAAGCTGTCGGGTGGCACGATGCCCTTGCCCGGGCAATCCCAGCGGATCAGGGCCTCGGCGCCGACGATGCGACCGCTGGCGATGTCGATGCGCGGCTGGTAGTAGACGCGGAATTCGTCGCGTTCCAGCGCGTGGCGCAGGCTGTTTTCCAGTTCCAGGCGTTCGCTGATCGCCTCGTTCAGCTCGGGCGTGTAGAAATGGTAGGTGCTGCGTCCCGAGGCCTTGGCCTGGTACATGGCGGCGTCGGCGCAGCGCAGCAGGGCGTCCGGGTCCTGGCCGTCACGCGGGTAGCAGCTGACGCCGATGCTGCAGCTGAGGCCGTATTCCTGACCGTTGTCGACCCAGGGCTGGGAGATGGCGTCGAGCAGGCGGCTCACCACCGCCAGGATTTCGTCGTCGTCGTGCTGCTCGGTGAGCACCAGCACGAATTCGTCGCCGCCCTGGCGCGCCACACTGTCGTTGCTGCGCACGCAGGTCGTCAGGCGCGCCGCCACCTCGAGCAGCAGGCGGTCGCCGACATGGTGGCCGAGGCTGTCGTTGATGAGCTTGAAGTGGTCGAGGTCGACGAACACGACCGCCACCTGCTTGCGATCGCGCTGCGCCTTGGCGATGGCCTGCTCGATGCGGTCGCGTAGCAGCGAGCGGTTCGGCAGGCCGGTGAGGCTGTCGTGGTTGGCCTGGTACTCGAGGGCGGCTTCGTGCTGCTTGCGTTCGGTGATGTCCACCACCGTGCCCTCGTAGAACTGCACGCTGCCGTCGGCGTTCTTCACGGCGCGCGCGTTCTCCGAGATCCAGATGATGCTGCCGTCGCGCCGGTAGACCTGCGATTCGAAATTGCGCACGCCGCCCTGGGTCTGCATCAGGCGCACGAACTCCAGGCGCCGCGCCGGCTGGACGTAGAGCTGGCGCTGGATGTCGCGCAGGTGCGCGATCAGGTCTTCCGGCGAGGCATGGCCGTAGATGCGGGCCAGCGCGGGATTCGCGCTGAGGTAGTGGCCGTCCGGCGTGGTCTGGAAGATGCCCTCGGTCGCGTGCTCGAACAGGCTTTCGTAGCGACGCACCGCCTCGCGCAGCATCTCGTCGACCGCCATGCGCTCGGAAATGTCCTGGATGTAACCCTCGATCCGGTCTATCCGGCCGTCCTCGCCGCGCACCCCGACGCCGCGTTCCAGTACCCAGCACAGGTAGCCGTCGGCGCGGCGGATGCGGTACTCGACGTCGAACGGGAGGCCGGATTCGACTGCACTGCGGATGACCCGGGCCACGCGCTCCCGGTCGTCCGGCAGGGTCAGGCGTTCGTAGGAAATGCGCCGGTTGAGCATCAGTTCCTCGGGACGATAGCCGGTCAGCTTGTGGCAACCATCGCTGACGTATTCCATCGTCCAGTCGGCGTCGACGCGACACCGGTAGATCATGCCGACCAGGTTGTCGGTGATGGTGGTGAGCAGTCGGGTGACGTCGAGCGCGATGCCGGAATCGCGCCCCCCTTCGCGGGGGGCAGGCGGTCTGGCTGCGGAAGCTACCTGGCCGGGTGCGCGTTTCATGTCATCGTGGCGGGTTCGGGTGAGGCGGGGCAGGCGTGCAATGGCCTGTCACGGACAAGGACAGGCGAGGTGTTGCAATAGCCGTGCCATGGCGCGGATCGCGTGCGCGCGGGCGGACAGCCGCGCGACCGGCGGGAAGGCGGGGATACCCCCGGATCTGCCGCGGCGTGCCGGATCGCGGGTGCACCATTTCCGGACAGGCCGCCCCGAAATGGACAGCGGCGCCCTTTTTAATTGCAAGGCTTTTCGGTAGGCTTCGGCTAACTACTGAAAGTCCAAGCATGCACTTCACGCCCGAATCCTTCCGCGCCTGGCCGAACAAGCGCATCACCCTGCTGGGCATGTCCGGCGTCGGCAAGACGCATATCTCGTCCATGCTGCGCGGCCACGACTGGTTCCATTTTTCCGGCGACTACCGCATCGGCACGCGCTATCTGGACGAACCCATACTCGACCTCATCAAGCAGCAGGCGATGCAGGTGCCCTTCCTGCGCGACCTGCTGCGCAACGACTGGATCGACATCAAGAACAACATCAAGATCCACGATCTGGGTCCGGTGCTCACCTTCGTCGGCAAGCTCGGCGGGCCGGAATGGGGCGGGCTGTCGCTCGACGAATTCACGCGCCGGCAGGCCGCCTACCGCGAGGCGGAAATCGCCGCCATGAAGGACGTGCCGGCGTTCATCCGCAAGGGTCAGGAAATCTACGGCTATCCGCATTTCGTCAACGACGTCGGCGGCAGCCTGTGCGAGCTCGACGAGCCGGGGGTGATCGAACTGCTGGCCGAACATACCCTCATCCTCTATATCCAGACCACCACGCGCGAGGAAGAGGACACCCTCATCCGCCGCGCGCAGTCCGACCCCAAGCCCCTGTATTTCCGCCCGGCCTTCCTCGCCGAACAGCTGCCGGTGTACCTGAGGGAAAAGGGGGTCGAATTCGTCGCCCAGATCGAGCCGGACGATTTCGCGCGCTGGGTGTTTCCGCGCCTGTTCCATTCGCGCCTGCCGCGCTACGAGGCCATCGCGAAGCCGCACGGCTACACGGTGACTTCCCAGGAAGTGGCGCAGGTGCGCGACGAGCAGGATTTCGTGGCGCTGGTCGAAGCGGCCGTGGCGCGCAAGGAACGCTGACATGCCGCTGATTGCGCATAACGCCCTGCCGACCTTCGAACGCCTGCGTCGCGACGGGCTGACCGTGCTGTCGACCGAGCGCGCGGCCAACCAGGAAATCCGCGAACTGCACGTCGGCCTGCTGAACATGATGCCGGACGCGGCGCTGGAAGCAACCGAGCGGCAGTTCTACCGCCTGGTCGGCGCATCCAACCCGATCGCCCAGTTCTACATGCATCCCTTCACGCTGCCGACGCTGCCGCGCGGGGAGAAGGCGCGCGCCCACATCGCGGCGTACTACGAAAGCTTCGATGCCATCCGCGGGAAGGGGCTCGACGCGCTCATCATCACCGGCGCCAACGTCAGCCAACCCAATCTGGCCGACGAGGCCTTCTGGAAGCCCATGATCGAGGTCATCGACTGGGCGCGCGACAACGTGACCTCGACGCTGTGTTCCTGTCTGGCCACCCACGCCGTGATGCAGTTCCGCTACGGCCAGACGCGGGTGAAGCAGCGGCGCAAGGTCTGGGGCGTGTTCGAGCACCGCGTGACCGACGCGCGCCATCCGCTGGTGGCCGACATCAACACCCGGTTCGACGTTCCGCATTCGCGCTGGAACGACGTCGCGCGCGCCCAGTTCGAGGCCGCGGGCGTCAAGGTGCTGGCCGAAAGCGCCGAGGCGGGGGTGCACCTCGCGGTCAGCCAGGACGGCCTGCGCACCGTGTTCTTCCAGGGGCATCCCGAATACGACACCGTGTCGCTGCTGAAGGAATACAAGCGCGACGTGCTGCTGGCGGCCGCGGGCACGCTGCCGGCGTACCCGCCCTTTCCGGCACGCACCTTCGACCTGCCGACGCAGGCCCTGCTGGCCGAATTCGTCAGCCGCCTGCGCGCGGGCGAAATGCTGGAATTCCCTGAAACGCTGGTCGTCCCGCATCTCGACAATACCTGGCACGACACCGCGGCGGGCGTGGTCGGCAACTGGATCGGCTGCGTCTACCAGGTCACCCACCGCGAGCGGGGCCTGCCGTTCATGCCGGGCGTCGACCCCGACAATCCGCTGGGCCTGGCGTGACGCAGGCCAGCGCGCGCTTCGATGCCGCCGTGGGCGCACTCGTCGCCAGCGGCGACTGGCACGCCGAATCCGCGCGCGCCCTGCCCGACCTGGGCGGACAGAGCGTGCGCGTGATCGACGGGGCTGGCCTGACCCAGCTCGACACCAACGGCGCCTGGCTGCTGCTGGCCGCCGCGCGTCCGCAGGCGGGTACGCCGATGCCGGAACTGCACGGTTTCCAGCCGGCGCACCGGGCCATGATCGACCTGGTGGCCCGTCATTGCGACGCCACCCTGGCCCAGCCGGCGCCCGCGCGCGCGGGCGTGCGCGCGCTGACCGGGCGCGGTACGCTGGCGATGTGGGGACACCTCGCGGGCCTGCTCGATTTCGTGGGCCGCCTGTTCGTGGAAATCCTGATCCTGCTGCGCAACCCCGGTCGCTGGCGCTGGCGCGAATTCGCCGCGCAGGTGCGCGACATCTTCGTCGGCGCGATTCCCATCGTGGTCGGCATGCTGTTCCTTCTCGGCGTGGTATTCGCCTACCTGCTCGGTTCGCAGGCCCAGCAGTACGGCGCCAACATCTTCGTCGTCGACGGGATGCTGATGGCGATCCTGCGCGAGATTTCGCCGGTCATTGTCGCCATCCTCATCGCGGGCCGTACCGGCGCCGCCATCACCGCGCAGCTCGGCACCATGAAGGTGACCGAGGAAATCGACGCCATCACCACGCTCGGCCTGTCGCCGCTGGCGGTGCTGGTGATTCCGCGCATGCTCGCGCTGCTGCTCGCGATGCCGCTGCTGGTCTTCATCGGCGACATCGCGGGCCTGCTCGGCGGCATGGTCGTGGCGCACGAACAGCTCGACATTTCCTATCACATGTTTCTCGACCGCACGGCCGACGTGCTGCTTCTGAAGACCCTGCTGGTCGGCCTTGGCAAGGCGCCGGTGTTCGCCGTCTTCATCGCGCTGATCGCCTGTCGCATGGGCCTGACGGTGACGCGCGACGCCCGCAGCGTGGGCGCGAACACGACCTCGACCGTGGTGCAGAGCCTCGTCGCCATCATCATCCTCAACGCGATCTTCGCCGTGATGTTCGTCCGGCTGGACATCTGATGGCGGACACCATCCTCGACGTCCGCGAGGTGTCGACGACGCTGGGCGGCCACGCCATTCACCGCGACCTGTCGCTGTCGGTCGCACGCGGCGAGGTGGTTGCCCTGATCGGCGGCAGCGGTACCGGCAAATCGGTGCTGCTGCGCGAAATCATCGGCCTGCTGAAACCGCAGGCCGGGCGCATCGAACTGTTCGGCCAGTCGGTATGGGACTGCACGCCGGAGCAGATGAACGCGCTGCGTCGCCGCTTTGGCGTGCTGTTCCAGGATGGCGCACTGTTTTCCTCGCTGACGGTGGAGGACAACGTCGCCACCCCGCTGTTCGAGCATACCGCGTTGCCGCACGGCACCTGCCGCCAGCTGGCGCGGCTCAAGCTCGGCCTCGCCGGCCTGCCGGCCGACGCCGCGAAGAAGCGTCCGAGCGAACTGTCGGGCGGCATGCGCAAGCGCGTCGCGCTGGCGCGCGCGCTGGCGCTCGATCCGGAACTGCTCTTTCTCGACGAGCCGACCTCGGGCCTCGATCCGATCTCGGCGCGCGCCTTCGACAAGCTCATCCGCCTGCTCGCCGACAGCCTCGGGCTTACCGTATTCCTCGTCACCCACGACTTGGATACACTGTTTTCCATCATCGACCGCGTCATCGTCCTGTCGAACGGCCGCGTGCTGGGCAGCGGCAGCGTGGCCGAACTCAAACACATCGACGATCCGTGGCTGAACGCCTATTTTGCGGCGCGCGCTCCGGAGGAGGCTGGTTCGCATGGAAACTGAAGGTCGCTATACCCTGGTCGGCACGCTGGTGCTGGCCGTGGTCGCGCTGATGACGCTGGCCATCGTCTGGCTCGCCGGCGCGGCCGACACCATCGCCTACCAGACCTACACCATCTACTTCAAGCAGCAATCGCTCGATGGCCTGGCGGTCGGCAGCCCGGTCAAGATGCGCGGCATCAAGATCGGCGTGGTGGACGGCTATCGCTTTGCCCAGGGCGGCGAGGAGGCGGTCAGCGTGACCGCGCGCATCGACGAGGGCGTGCCGGTGCACGCCGGTGCGGCGGCCTACATCAAGCGCAACCTGGTCACCGGCATCGCGGCGGTCGAAATCGACAACGGCCCGTCCGATAGGCCGCTGCTAGACAAGGCGCCGACCGGCGAACGCTATCCCGTCATCGCCGAGGGCAGTTCCGACATCGACAAGGTGGCCACAGCCGTGTCGCGGCTGGCCGTCAACGGCGCCCAGGTGCTGGAGAAGATGAACACCCTGCTGTCGGACGAGAACCAGCGCGCGCTCAGCCAGACGCTTGCGCACCTGAACGAACTGTCGGGCCATCTGGCCGCCAACAAGGCCGGTCTCGATGCGGCGGTACAGGGCATCCGCGACGCCTCGGACGAATTCCGCTTCGCCGGGGCCAGCATCAGCCAGGCGGCCACGCGCGCCGAGGGCAGCATCGTCGGCGTGGGCCGGAACGCCGACGCCGCGTTGAAAGAAGCCACCGCCGCCATGACCAGGCTGCAGCAGGATGCCACCGACATTTCCAGCCGTATCCAGCAGCTCAGCGAAACCGGCACCCTCGAAATCACCAACGTCAGCCGCGACGTGCGCACCAGCGCCGACGTGCTGACCACGGCCGGCCAGCGTCTGTCCAACCCGCGCGCCATCCTGTTCGGCCCCGTCAAACAGCAGCTGGGTCCCGGAGAGAAACTCCCATGATGAAGAAGCTTGTCCTGGCCGCGTTCGCCGGCATGCTTGCCGGCTGCGTGAATTTCGGCGACCAGCCCGACAGCCCGGCCCCGACGTACTACGTGCTCGACGATGCCGGGTCTGCGCAGGCGGATGCGCCGAAGGGCGCCGGCGCACCGCCGGCGGGGCCGCCATCCCCCGTCCTGCTCGTGCTCGATACCACGGCGAGCGGGTTCTACGATTCCGACCAGCTTGTCTTCAGCCGTACCCCGGGCACCCGCGGCCAGTATCAATTCGCGCGCTGGACCGAGCGGCCGGGCAAGCGCCTCGCCGATCTGCTGCGTGCCCGCCTCGATCGCCAGGGCAACTGGCGCGTCGCCGGCGCCGGCGGCTACGTGCGCGGCGACCTGATGCTCGACACCGAACTGGTCGAGTTCTACCACGACGCCAGCACGACGCCCGGCAGCCTGCGCATGGTGCTGCGCGCCGAACTGGTCGACCTCAGGCAACGCAGCCTGGTCGGCCGGCAGACCTTCGAGCAGAGCGTACCGCTGGCAAGCTACGATGCCGCCGGGGCCGCGCAGGCCGCCAATCAGGCGGTGGCGCGTATGCTCGACGCGCTCACCGCCTGGCTGGCGTCGCCGCGATAAGCGCCTATAGTGGAGGTCACCCACAACAACAAAGGGAGAGAGACATGAAGGCCCTGCTGCTCGCTTTTGCAATGGGCATGGCGGCCGTGCCGGCCCATGCAGAGATCGCACAGAAATTCGGTTCGATCGAAATCCACTACAACGCCCTGCCCACGGACGAACTGCTGCCCGACGTCGCGCGTGCGTACCGGATCGAACGCAGCAAGACGCGCGGCCTGCTCACCATGTCCGTACTGAAGAAGAACCAGGTCGGCGCGTTGACCCCGGTGCCCGCCAGGATCTCGGTCTATGCCACCACCCTCACCCAGCAACTGGCCAACATCGACCTGCGCGAGATCAAGGAAGGCACCGCCGTCTACTATCTCGGCGAATTCCGCATGGCGCTGCCCGACACCCTCAAGTTCACCGCCACCGTCGAAGTCGCCGGCGAGCCCAGGCGGGAAATCACGTTCGAACAGAAATTCTACAAATAGGACCCGGGGCTCACGCGGGGCCGCGTGCCAGCGCGGACCAGGCCAGCGCCGCCAGTCCCCACAGTCCGAAGGCCGCGACCGTCAGCCCTGCCGCGCGACGCACCCAGAGGTTCTGCATGAAGGGCTGGAGCTGTCGCGCGAACAGGCCCATGCCCAGCAGATTGGGCAGCGTGCCCAGGCCGAACGCCAGCATCAGTGCCGCCCCCGAGGTGGCGCTGCCCGCCGCCAGCGCGGAAACCAGAACCGAATACACCAGTCCGCACGGCAGCCAGCCCCAGGCCATGCCGGCCAGCACCGCCTGCGGTACGGATTTCACCGGCAGCAGTTTCTGGAACAGCGGCCGCACCCGGTTCCACAGGGCGCCGCCGGCACGCTCGAACACCAGCACCCATTGATTGAACCCGGCGAGATAGAGGCCGAGCAGGATCATCACCCCCTGCGCCAGCACGTACAGCGCGGTCTGCACCGGCATGAAGTCGGCGAGTTTCAGCGAGGCGCCCAGCGTGCCGGCCAGCGCACCGAAGACCACGTACGACGCCACCCGGCCCAGGTTGTAGGCGAGATGCAGCCGGAAGGGCGGTGCGCTGCCGTCGGCGCGAAAGGAGAATGCCGCGACGATGCCACCGCACATGCCGACGCAGTGCACGCCGCCAAGCAGGCCGGCCAGCAGGGCGGTGAGCAGGGAAAGCTCGATCATGGTTTTTCCTGGCCCCCGGTTCCTGCCCCCTGGTGCCGGGACGCCAGCCACACCAGCAGCAGCACCGGCACCCCAATGGCCGCGGTGCCGGTAAAGAAATTCGCCCAGCCATAGGCATCGACGAACTCGCCCGAGAAACCGGCGATGAACTTGGGCAACAGCAGCATCACCGAGGTGAACAGCGCGTACTGCGTGGCCGAATAGGCCTGGTTTACCAGGCTGGAGAGATAGGCGACGAAGGCCGAGGAGGCGATGCCGGCGGAGAGGTTGTCGGCCGATACGGTGAAGATCAGCGCCCCCACGTCGTGGCCGCGTCCGGCCAGCCAGACGAACAGCAGATTGGTCGCGGCGGAGAGCAGCGCGCCGAGGAACAGCGTGCGCATCACGCCCAGCCGCACGGTGAGCAGGCCGCCCAGGCCGGCGCCGGCGATGGTCATGATCACGCCGTAGACCTTGGACACCGTCGCCACCTCGTCCTTGGTGAAGCCCATTTCCTGGTAGAAGGGGTTGCTCATCACGCCCATCACCACGTCGGAGATGCGGTACACGGCGATCAGCGCCAGCAGCAGCAGCGCCTGCCACTTGTAGCGCGCGAAAAAGTCCACGAAGGGCTGCATGAAACTGGTCGTCATCCAGGCGCCGAAACCCTGCTCGGCGATGCGCGGCAGCGGCGCAGCGTGCGCGGGCTCGCGGATGACGAGCGTGGTGAGGATGCCCACTGCCATCAATGCCGCCATCGCCGTGTACGCCACTTGCCAGGGATGGAAGTCGTAGGTGGCCTCGGAAGGTGCGGCCGCCGCCGCGATCCACAGCGCGCCGGCGCCGGCGGTGATCATGGCGATGCGGTAGCCGGCCTGGTAGGTCGCCGCCATCGCGCCCTGTTTCTCGGTTTCCACTGCTTCGATTCTGTAGGCGTCGAGCGCGATGTCCTGCGTGGCCGAGGCGAAGGCCACCGCCAGTGCGAAGAACACCGTGTGCGTGAGATTCACCACCGGGTCGGTGTTCGCCATGCCCAGCAGCGCCAGCGCGATGCACACCTGCGACAGCAGCAGCCAGGCGCGCCGCTTGCCCAGCGTACGGGTCAGCAGCGGCAGCGTCAGCCGGTCGACCAGCGGTGACCACAGGAACTTGAAGCCGTAGGCCAGCCCCACCCACGAGAGATGGCCGATGGTCGCGCGGTCGATGCCCGCCTCCGACAGCCAGAACGACAGCGTACCCAGCACCAGCAAGAGCGGCAGCCCGGCCGAAAAGCCGAGGAAGAGCATGCCGACGACGCGCGGGTGGGCGTAGACCTTGAGGGCGGCGAGCCAGGGATGGGCGGTCATGGCGCGGCGTCGTAATCCACGATGAGCGGTGCGTGGTCGGAGAAGCGCCGGTCCTTGAAGACGAAGCCGGATTTCGCGGTTGCCGCGATGCCCGGCGTGGCGATCTGGTAGTCGATGCGCCACCCCACGTTGTTGGCCCAGGCCTGGCCGCGGTTGCTCCACCAGGTGTAGGCTTCGCCGGTCTGCTCGGGGTAGAGGTTGCGGTAGACGTCGACCCAGCCGAGTTCGTCGAACAGGCGGGTCATCCAGGCGCGTTCCTCGGGCAGGAAACCGGAGTTCTTCTGGTTGGACTTCCAGTTCTTCAGGTCGGCTTCCTTGTGCGCGATGTTCCAGTCGCCGCAGACGACGATCTCGCGGCCGCTCCGGATGAGCGCATCGAGGTGCGGATAGAAGGCGTCCATGAAACGGAACTTGGCTTCCTGGCGTTCGGGGCTGGACGAGCCCGAGGGCTGGTAGAGCGAGATCACCGAGAGATTGCCGCGGCGGACTTCGACGTAGCGGCCCTCGGCGTCGAATTCGGCGTTGCCCAGGCCGACCACGATTTCGTCCGGTGCGTGGCGCGTGTAGAGGCCGACGCCGGAATAGCCCTTCTTTTCGGCGTAGTGGAAGTGGCCGGCCAGGCCGTCGCAGGCACGGAATTCGGGGCGCATGTCGGCGTCCTGGGCCTTCAGTTCCTGCACGCAGACGAAATCGGCGTGTTGCTCCGGCAGCCAGTCGAAAAACCCTTTGGTGGCCGCCGAGCGGATGCCGTTGAGGTTGGCCGATATAATGCGCATCGCGTTTGATTATTAAAGAAAAGTGAAGAGATGTCCGATTACAGAGCCGATTTCGTGGAGTTTGCCGTGGCGTCGAAGGTGTTGTGCTTTGGCGAATTCAAGACCAAGGCAGGGCGAATGAGCCCTTACTTCTTCAACGCCGGGCTGTTCAACGACGGCGACAAGCTGAAACGGCTCGGCGAATTCTACGCGAAAGCGATTCTCGACTCGGGCATCGAATTCGACGTGCTGTTCGGGCCGGCTTACAAGGGCATTCCGCTGGCGGCCGCGATCGTGATCGCGCTGGCCGGGATGGGGCGCAACGTGCCGTTCGCGTTCAACCGCAAGGAAGCCAAGGATCACGGCGAAGGCGGAACGGTGGTCGGCGCGGCGCTCGCGGGCCGGGTGCTGATCGTCGACGACGTGATCTCGGCGGGTACGTCGGTGCGCGAATCGGTGGAACTGATCCGCGCGGCCGGCGCCCAACCGGCGGGCGTGGTGATCGCGCTGGATCGCATGGAACGCGGCACGGGTGCACAATCGGCCGTGCAGGAAGTGCGGGCGCAGTATGGCATTCCGGTGGTGGCGGTAGTCACGCTGGACAACTTGGTGGAATATCTGGGGCGCGATGCAAACCGAAAAGCAGAATTGCAGGCCGTGGCGGCCTACCGTGCGACGTACGGCGTCTAGCGCATTGATGGCGCTGTTGCTGGCGGCGGGCGCAGCGCACGCCGCCATGTACCGCTGGGTGGACGGCAACGGGCGCGTGCACTACGGCGACACCCTGCCGCCGACCTACCAGAAGAGCGGCGCGTCCGAGATGGACAAGCAGGGCAACGTCATCAAGCGCACCAAGTCGGAAGAGGAACGCCGTGCGGATGCCGAGCGCCAGGCGGAAGCCCAGCGCCAGCGCGACGCGCAGGAGAAGCAGGCGCAACAGGACCGGGCGCTGACGCAAACCTATACCAGCGAGGCTGAGATCGATCTGGCGCGCGATCGCGCGCTGGAATACCACAAGCTGGCGATCAAGAGTGCTGAAACGCGGGTCGGCGCGGTCAAGGCCAACCTGGCCGAACTGCGCGAACGCATCGCCCGCATCCAGAAAAATGGCCGCAAACCCGGTCAGAACGTGCTCGACCAGTTGCAGCAGACCGAGCGCGAGAACGACGAACTGCAGCGCACGATCCAGAAGAACCAGGATGCCATGGTGGCGGTGCGCGCCAAGTACGAGACCGACAAGCAGCGTTTTCGCGAATTGACAGCCAGGCCGTGAGGACCGGAAAACAGAACGGGGCCGCTGGCCCCGTTCTGCTTTTCGGCGTGCCCGCCGGAATCAGGCGAGTCTGGCTTTCAGCAGTTCGTTGACCTGCGCCGGGTTGGCCTTGCCCTTCGAGGCTTTCATGACCTGGCCGACCAGGGCGTTGAAGGCCTTTTCCTTGCCGGCGCGGAATTCCTCGACCGATTTCGGGTTGGCGGCCAGGACGTCGTCGATGATCTTCTCCAGTTCGCCCGAGTCGGACAGTTGCCTGAGGCCGCGCGCCTCGATGATCGCGTCGACCTCGCCGGCGCCTTCCCACAGGCCTTCGAACACCTGTTTGGCGAGTTTGACGGAGAGGGTGCCGTCCTGGATGCGCTGGATGAGTGCGCCGAGCTGCGCGGCCGACACGGGGCTGGTCGCGATATCGAGTTCGGCGCGGTTGAGCGCAGCGGCGAGTTCGCCCATCACCCAGTTGGCGGCGAGCTTGGGCTGGCCTGATTGCCGGGCCGCCACCTCGAAGTAGGCGGCGAGCGCGCGCGAGCCGGTGAGTACCGTGGCGTCGTAGGCGGAAATCCCGTACTGCTCGATGAAGCGCGCCTGCATGGCGGCGGGCAGCTCGGGCAGTTCGCCTTGCAGGCGGGCGATCCAGGCATCGTCGAGCTTCACCGGCAGGAGGTCGGGGTCGGGGAAGTAGCGGTAGTCGTGCGCGTCTTCCTTGCTCCGCATCATGCGCGTCTCGCCGGTGTCGGGGTCGAACAGCACCGTGGCCTGCTGGACGCGGCCGCCGTCTTCCAGCGTCTCGATCTGCCAGCGGACTTCGTAGTCGATGGCCTGCTGCAGGAACTTGAACGAGTTGAGGTTCTTGATCTCGCGGCGGGTGCCGAATTCGGCCTGGCCGACGGGCCGCACCGAGACGTTGGCGTCGACGCGGAAGCTGCCTTCCATCATGTTGCCGTCGCAGATGCCGATCCAGGTCACCAGCGTGTGCAGCGCCTTCGCGTAAGCCACGGCCTCGGCAGAGGAACGCATGTCGGGTTCGGACACGATTTCCAGCAGCGGCGTGCCGGCACGGTTGAGGTCGATGCCGCTCATGCCGTGGTAGTCCTCGTGCAGCGACTTGCCGGCGTCTTCTTCCATGTGCGCGCGGGTGAGGCGGACGGTCTTCTCCTCGCCGTCGACCACGATCCTCAGCGCGCCGCCCTCGACGATGGGTTTGGCCAGCTGGCTGATCTGGTAGCCCTTGGGGAGGTCGGGGTAGAAGTAGTTCTTGCGGTCGAAGATGTTCACGCGGTTGAGCGTGGCGCCGATGGCCAGGCCGAACTTGATCGCGCATTCCACCGCGCCCTTGTTCAATACCGGCAGCACGCCGGGCAGCGCGATGTCGACCGCGCTGGCCTGGGTGTTGGCCGCGGCGCCGAAAGCGGTGCTGCTGCCCGAGAAGATTTTCGATCGGGTGGCGAGCTGGGTGTGGACTTCCAGCCCGATGACGGTTTCCCACTTCATGATGACAGGCCCTCCGGACGGCGGACGTGCCAGTCGGTGGCGCGCTGGTACTGGTGGGCGACGTTGAGCATCTTCGCCTCGGAAAAATAGTTGCCGACGAGTTGCAGGCCGATGGGCAGGTTCTGCGAATCGAAGCCGCAGGGCAGACTCATGCCGGGCAGGCCGGCGAGGTTGGCGGGAATGGTGTAGAGGTCGTTCAGGTACATCTCGACCGGGTCGTCGGATTTCTCGCCCAGCCTGAACGCCGTGCCCGGCGCGGTGGGGCCGAGGAGCACGTCGCAGACCTTGAAGGCCTCGGCGAAGTCGTGCGCGATGAGGCGGCGGATCTTCTGTGCCTGCAGGTAGTAGGCGTCGTAGTAGCCGTGGCTGAGCACGTAGGCGCCGATCAGGATGCGGCGCTTGACCTCGGCGCCGAAGCCCTGCGCGCGCGTCTTGGCGTACATGTCGTTGAGGTCGGCATACTCCGGCGCGCGGTAGCCGTAGCGCACGCCGTCGAAGCGCGACAGGTTGGACGAGGCCTCGGCCGGCGCGAGCACGTAGTAGACCGGGATCGCCAGCCCGGCGTTGGCGAGCGAGACCTCGACGGTGGTCGCGCCGAGCTTCTGCAGTTCGGCGACGGCGGCGTCGACGGCGGCGGCGACTTCCCTGTTGAGGCCGTCGGCGAAGAATTCCTTCGGCAGGCCGACGCGCAGGCCGGCGAGCGGCCGGTCGAGATCGCGCGCGTAGTCTTCCTTGTCGCGCTCCAGGCTGGTCGAGTCGTTCGGGTCGAAGCCGGTCATGACGTTCAGCAGCAGGGCGCAGTCCTCCGCCGATTTCGCCATCGGCCCCGCCTGGTCGAGGCTGGAGGCGAAGGCGATCATGCCGTAGCGCGACACCAGGCCATAAGTGGGCTTGAGGCCGGTGATGCCGGCGAAGGCCGCCGGCTGGCGGATCGAACCGCCGGTGTCGGTGCCGGTGGCGGCGGGCGCCATGCGCGCGGCGATGCAGGCCGCCGCCCCGCCCGAGGAACCGCCCGGTACGCGGCTCGTGTTCCAGGGGTTCTTCACCGGGCCGAAATACGAGGTTTCGTTCGACGAGCCCATGGCGAACTCGTCCATGTTGGTCTTGCCAAGCGAAGGCATCCCCGCTGCCTTGAAACGCTGGATGACATGGGCATCGTAGGGCGCGACGAAGTTGTGCAGCATTCTGGAACCGCAGGTGGTGAGCCAGCCTTCGGTACAGAAAATGTCCTTGTGTGCGACGGGCACCCCGGCGAGCGGGCCGGCCTGGCCCGAAGCGATCAGCGCGTCGGCCGCGGCGGCCTCGGCGAGGCTCTTGTCGGCGTCGACGGTGACGAAGGCGTTGAGCGCCGGGTTGAGCGCGGCGATGCGGTCGAGGAAGTGCTGCGTCAGTTCGCGGCTGGAAACGGCCTTGCCGGCCAGCTGCGCGGCCAGGGTGGCGAGGGAGGCGTCGGTGAGACTCATTCGATCACCCTGGGCACGAGGTAGAGGCCGTCTTCCACCGCGGGGGCGATGGCCTGGAAGGCGGCACGGCGGTCGGTTTCGCTGACCGTGTCCTCGCGCAGGCGCTGGGTGACCTCCTGCGCGTGCGCCATGGGCTCGACGCCCGCGGTGTCGACCGCCTGCATGGCGGCGATGAGTCCGAAAATGTTGTTGAGCTGGCCCTGCGTGGCGGCGGCCTGCGCATCGTCGATCTCGATGCGCGCCAGCCGCGCGATGCGCTTGACGTCGTCCTGGGAGAGGGACATGAAAGCACCCGGATGGCTTGGATAACAAGCCCGTTAGGGTATCATGGCTCCCTTGTTTTTTCTGCCCTTTCGCCCGTACCCACGGGCGTTGCCGCCACCATGTTCAAGTTCCTGACCAGCTATTTTTCGACCGACCTCGCGATCGACCTCGGTACCGCCAACACGCTGATCTACGTGCGCGACCGCGGCATCGTGCTGGACGAGCCTTCGGTGGTCTCGATCCGCACCGATGCGACCGTGGGCGGCAAGCGCACGGTGCAGGCGGTGGGCGCCGAGGCCAAGCAGATGCTGGGCCGCACGCCGGGGAACCTGCAGGCGATCCGGCCGATGAAGGACGGCGTCATCGCCGACTTCACCGTCACCGAGCAGATGCTCAAGTACTTCATCAAGAAGGTGCACGACACGCGGATGTTCCGGCCCAGCCCGCGCATCATCATCTGCGTGCCCTGCGGCTCGACCCAGGTGGAACGGCGCGCGATCCGCGAATCGGCCATCGGCGCCGGCGCGCGCCAGGTGTATCTGATCGAGGAGCCGATGGCGGCGGCCATCGGCGCCGGCATGCCGGTGGCCGACGCCACCGGTTCCATGGTGGTCGACATCGGCGGCGGCACCACCGAGGTGGGCGTGATCTCGCTCGGCGGCGTGGTCTACGCCAATTCGGTGCGCGTTGGCGGCGACCGCATGGACGAGGCGATCATCAACTACATCCGCCGCAACTACGGCATGCTGATCGGCGAAGCCACCGCCGAGCAGATCAAGAAGCAGATGGGCTCGGCCTTCCCCGGCGCCGAGGTGCGCGAGATGGAGGTCAAGGGCCGCAGCCTCGCCGAAGGCGTGCCGCGCAGCTTCAACGTGTCGTCCAACGAAATCCTCGAGGCGCTGACCGAACCGCTCAATGCCATCGTCAGCGCAGTCAAGCAGGCGCTGGAACAGACGCCGCCCGAACTCGGCGCCGACATCGCCGAGAAGGGCATGGTGCTCACCGGCGGCGGCGCGCTGCTGCGCGACCTTGACCGCCTGCTGATGGAAGAGACCGGCCTGCCGGTGATCGTCGCCGACGATCCGCTGACCTGCGTGGTGCGCGGTTCCGGACGGGCGCTCGAGGAAATGGACAAGCTGGCCACGGTGTTCACCAACGAGTGAGCGGCGTTATCGCTGACTGGGGATACTGATGGCCATGCCCGGTCAGCTCATGTTCGCCCGCCGGCTCGGACCGGCGACACGCCTGGCAATCTGGCTGCTCATCGGCGTTGCCTGCGTGGTGCTCGACGTGCGTTACCAGGCGATGGACGCGCTGCGCGGCGGCCTGTCCCTGGTGCTCCGGCCGGTACGCGTCGCCCTGCGCACGCCGTCCGATGTGGCGGTCGAGCTGGACGGTTTCTTCACCCGTCACCGTTTGCTGCAGCGGGAACGCGATGCCCTGCTGGCCGAGCGCGCGCAACTGCTGATCGACGCCAACAAGGCGCGCGACCTGTCGCGTGAAAACGCCGAACTGCGCACGCTGCTCGACCTGCGTTCGCAACTGGGGCTCCAGATGGTGCACGCGGCGCTGCTGTACCAGGGACACGACTGGTTTGCGCAGCGCATCCTGCTCGACCAGGGGACGGCAGCCGGCCTCGCGGACGGGCTGCCGGTGGTCGATGCCGCCGGTCTGGTCGGGCAACTGAGCCGCGTGTATGCCGGCACGAGCGAGGTCACGCTGGTCACCAGCCCGGAGCAGCTGACGCCGGTCTATGTCGAGCGTACCGGCCAGCGCGGCCTTGCCGCCGGAATCGGGCATGGCCGGCTCGAATTGCGCTACATGCCGACCCAGACCGACGTGCGTGTCGGCGATCGCCTGCTGACCTCCGGCATCGACCGCGTCTATCCGGCGGCCCTGCCGGTGGCGCGCGTCGGCCGTATCACGCGGTCGCAGTCCAGCCCCTACCTGCGCATCGACTGCCTGCCGCTGGCCGGCCTCGATCGCGCGCGCGCCGTGCTGGTGCTGAAAGCAGGGCCGTCGCAGGAGAAGAAGCCATGAGCACGGTCGTACGCGAAACCGGCAGGTGGCGCCGCATCATCGGCACGCTGGGGCTTGCGGTGCTGCTGACGCAGTTGCCCTGGGGGGGCTGGGCCTTGCTGCTGCGCCCCGATTTCCTGCTGATCGCCGTCCTGTTCTGGGTCCTGCACCAACCCGCGCGCATCGGTTTCGGCACCGCGTTCCTGCTGGGCCTGCTGGCCGATTTCCAGGACGGCGCGGTGTTCGGGCAGCACGCCATCGCCTACGCGGTCGGGGTGTACATGGTGCTGTTCCTGCGCCTGCGCCTGCTGCAGTTCGACCCGTTGCGGCAGGCGGCGCAGCTCTTTCCCATCCTGCTTCTGGTGCAGCTGACGGTGATGCTGGTCGGCTGGCTGGCGGTCCATCCGCCGGCGGGGCTGGCGATCCTGCTGCCGGTGCCGAGCAGCACGGCATTGTGGTTCGGTATCGCCCTGTTCCAGCGGGCGTGGCACGGCAAGGGGCTGCAGGACAGCGAATGAGCCTCGCCACGCCGCTCAAGAATCTCGATCGCGAGCTGGCCCGTTTCCATGGCCGGCTGAAGGCGGGCGCGGTCTTCGTCGCGCTGCTGGCGGCGGCGCTGCTGGCGCGCGGCTTCTACCTGCAGGTCGTGCAGCACGATTACTACACCCAGCGCGCCGAGAGCAACCGCATTTCGCTGGTGCCGGCCGCGCCGAACCGCGGACTGATCCTGGATCGCAAGGGGCGCATCCTGGCGGAGAACTACTCGGCCTATACGCTGGAACTGACGCCGTCGCAGGCGCACGATCTCGACAGCACGCTGGCCGAGATCGGCAAGCTGATCGCGATCACGCCGGGCGAACTGCGCCGCTTCCGGCGATTGCTGGCCGAGTCGCACGAATTCGAGACCGTGCCGCTCAAGAGCAAGCTCACGGACGAGGAGGTGGCCATTCTTGCGGCCAACCGCTACCGGCTGCCCGGCGTCGAGGTCAAGGCGCGGCTGTTTCGCAATTACCAGGCCGGCCCCGGCATGGCGCACGTGGTCGGCTTCATCGGCCGCATCAACGACCGCGATCTGAAATCGCTGCGCGAAAGCGGGCGCGAACAGAACTACAAGGGCAGCGTGCACATCGGCAAGACCGGGCTGGAGCAGAGCTACGAAACCCTGCTGCACGGCCGCACCGGCTTCGACCAGATGGAGACCGACGCCAGCGGGCGCGCGGTGCGCATGCTGTCGCGCATCCCGCCGGTGCCGGGCAAGGACCTGAGGCTGTATCTCGATCTCGACCTGCAGGCGGTGGCCGAGCATGCCTTCGGTGATTTCCAGGGCGGCCTGGTCGCGCTCGACCCGAAGACCGGCGGGGTGCTGGCGCTGGTGTCCAAGCCGGGCTTCGATCCCAACCTGTTCATCGACGGCATCGACCCGGAGGCCTGGAAGGCCCTCAACGATTCGCCCGAGCGGCCGATGGTGAACCGCGCGCTGCGCGGCATCTACCCACCCGGCTCGACGATCAAGCCACTGATGGCGCTGGCGGGGCTGGAACTGGGCGTGCGCAAGCCCGGCGACAGCATCCTCGACCCCGGCTACTACAGCCTGCCCAACAGCCGCCACCAGTACCGGGACTGGAAGAAGGGTGGCCACGGCGTGGTCGACATGCGCAAGTCGATCGCCCAGTCCTGCGATACCTATTACTACCGGCTGGCGGTGGACATGGGCATCGACCGCATGCACGACTACCTTGCGCAGTTCGGTTTCGGCGAGAAATCCGGCATCGACCTGGACGGCGAATCGCCCGGCCTGCTGCCTTCGCGCGACTGGAAACAGCGGCGCTGGAAGAAACCCTGGTACATGGGCGAGACGGTGATCGCCGGCATCGGGCAGGGCTACCACCTCACCACGCCGCTGCAACTGGCGACGGCGGTGGCGATGCTCGCCAACGGCGGCAGGCGCATCGAACCGAGGCTGGTCGAGGCGGTGCGCGATCCGCTGACCCACGTATGGCAGGGACTGCCCCCGGTGGTACGCGGACAAGTGGCGATCAAGCCGGAGAATCTTGCCGTGGTGCGCGAAGGCATGATGGATGTGATGCGGCCGGGAGGCACGGCGTCGGCCGCTGCGGCCGGCGCTGCCTATGTCATGGCGGGCAAGACGGGGACCGCGCAGGTGGTCGGCATCAAGCAGGGAGCGCGCTACGAGGAAGGGCGGCTGGCGCGGCAGCACCGCGACCACGCGCTGTTCATCGCCTATGCGCCGGTCGACGACCCGAAAATCGCCATCGCGGTGCTGGTCGAGAACGGCGGGCATGGCGGGTCCACCGCGGCCCCCATCGCGCGCGCGGTATTCGACTACTACCTGACCGGAAAGCGGCCGGGCTCGATGAAGCTGGAGGCGGACAATGCCGCGGACTGATCGTGGAATCCTGCGTCTGGTGCGCCACCTCGACCCCATCCTGCTGATGCTGGTGCTGGCGGTGCTGGCCGTCAGCGTGGCGGTGGTGACCAGCGCGTCGGGCCAGAGCCCGGTGCGCATCAGCGGCCACCTCGTCAATATCGGCCTTGCCCTGACGCTGATGATCGTCATGGCCAACGTGCCGCCGCATCTGCTGTCCAAGGTGGGGCCGCCCCTGTATGCGCTCGGCGTGGTGCTGCTGATCGGCGTGGCCCTGTTCGGCGAAATCCGCAACGGCTCGCGGCGCTGGCTGGATTTCGGCGTGATGGCCTTCCAGCCGTCCGAATTGCTCAAGCTGGCCTTGCCGCTGATGCTTGCCTGGTATTTCCAGCGCAACGAGGCCCAGTTGAACACGAAACATTTCCTGGTTGCCGGGGCCCTGCTGGTGGTGCCGTTCTTGCTGATCCTGCGCCAGCCCGACCTGGGGACGGCGCTGCTGATCGGGGCTTCGGGGTTCTATCTGCTGTTCTTCGCCGGCCTGTCGTGGAAGGTCATCGCGGCCGGTGCCGTGGCGGTTGCGGCCAGCCTGCCGGTGGCGTGGCGTTTCATGCACGACTACCAGCAGCAGCGCGTGCTGACCTTGCTCGACCCTTCTTCCGATCCGCTCGGCGCCGGCTACCACATCATCCAGTCCACGATCGCCATCGGCTCGGGCGGCCTGTTCGGCAAGGGCTGGATGGAAGGCACGCAGAACCAGCTCGACTTCATTCCCGAACGGACGACCGATTTCATCTTTGCCGTGTTCGGCGAGGAGTTCGGCTACGTCGGCGCGATACTGCTGGTGGCCCTCTACCTCGCCATCGTGGCACGCGGGCTGGCGATCGCGGCGCGCGCGCCCACGCAGTTCGGCCGCCTGATGGCGGCGACGATTTCGCTGAATCTCTTTACCTACGTGTTCGTCAACATGGGCATGGTCTCCGGCATCCTGCCCGTGGTCGGCGTGCCGCTGCCGCTGATGAGCTACGGTGGCACGGCACTGATCACCCTGCTGCTGGGCGTGGGCATCCTGATGAGCGTGGCGACGCACCGCCAGCTCAACAAAACCTGAGGCGGCTAGAATACGCGCATGAAGTCTTCCCTCCTTCCGGGCGCACTGGTATTGCTGCTGGTCGGCTGCGGGGTCAATCCGCCGGCGCCGTCGCGGCCGTCGGCATCCGCCAGGCCGGCGCCGACGGCCGCCGTCAAGCCGGGGGGCTATTACCTCGACGACGGTCCCGAGGCCAACCCGCCCGCCAACCTCGACGCGGTGCCCGATGCCGTGCCGCGCGAAGAGCCGCTGCATCGTTTCGCCAACCGCACCTACGTGGCGCTCGGCAATACCTATACGCCGCAGACCGAACGCGGTGCCTACGCCGAGGAAGGGCTGGCATCCTGGTACGGTCGCCGCTTCCACGGCAAGAAGACGGCGTCGGGCGAGATGTACGACATGTACGCGATGACCGCTGCGCATCCCACCCTGCCGATCCCCAGCTATGCCCGCGTGACTTCGCTCGCCAGCGGCAAGTCCGTGGTGGTCCGCATCAATGATCGCGGCCCCTTCCATAGCGACCGCATCATCGATCTGTCGTACACCGCCGCCTACAAGCTCGGCTTTCTCGGGAGCGGCAGCACGCGCGTACGCGTGGAAAGCCTCGACCCGGCCGCCTACGATACCCGGGGCGAAGCCCTGCGCGAGGGCGTTTACCTGCAGGTGGGTGCGTTCTCGCGCGAAGACAATGCGCGCGCCCTGCAGGACAGGCTGACGCGGACACTCGACCTGGGCACCGACCGCTCGCGCGTGGTCCTGGCCGGCGCGCTGCATCGCGTGCAGCTCGGGCCTTACCCGACCGACGATGCGGCCCGGGCCGACCGGGAACGCCTGCGGGAACGTCTCGACATGAATGCCGTCCTCGTCAGACGCGATTGATTTCAAGGAAGGGTTTGCATGAAACGAGTCTGGCTGGCGGTGTTGCTGGCATTTTCCGCTTCGGCGTGGGCGGCGCCGTCCGGCGTGAGTGCGCGGGCCTGGGTGCTGATCGACCAGTCGAGCGGTCGCGAACTGGCGGCCTCTCAGGCCGATTTGCCCTTGCCGCCGGCGTCGCTGACGCAACTGATGACGGCCTATGTGCTGCTGGGCGATCTCAAGGGCAAGCGACTTTCGCTGACCGCGACGGTGAGCGTGCCCGAAGCGGCGACCAGGGCCGACGGCGCCCGTATTTTCCTGAAGACGGGCGAAGCGCCCAGCGTCGATACCCTGATGCAGGCGATGCTGGTGGCGTCTGCCAGCGATGCCGTGCTGGCGCTGGTGACGGCGACGGACGGCAGCGAGACGGCGTTCGTCGACCGCATGAATCGCGAGGCCAGACGCCTCGGCATGACGCGCACCCGTTTCGTCAATGCGACCGGCCTGCCGGCCCCGGGACAGCAATCGAGTGCGCGCGACCTGGCGATCCTGGCGCGCGCCCTGATCCGCGACTTCCCTGATCGACTGGCCTGGTTCACCCAGCGGGAGTTCGTCCACGGGGGGCTCAGCTTCTTCAACGGCAATCAACTGCTGTGGCGCGATGCCACGGTGGACGGGCTGAAAGCGGGACGCAGCGCGGAAGCCGGCTATTGTCTGGCGGCCTCGTCGAAACGGGGCGACCAGCGCCGCATTGCCGTGGAACTGGGCGCGCGCAACGAGGCGCAGCGCACGCAGAATGCCTTGAAGCTGCTCAACTACGGCTTCGAGAATTTCGACAGCGCCTTGCTGTACCGCGCCCTGCAGCCGGTCAAGGTGGTGAAGCTGTATCGCGGCGAACGCGCCACCGTCAGCCTCGGCTTCCTGCAGGATTTCCACCTGCTCGCGCCGCGCGGTGCGCTCGGGCGCATCAAGGCGGAAGTCGTGACGCGTCAGCCGGTCGTGGCGCCGATCAGTCGTGGCCAGGAGCTCGGGACGCTGCGACTGACCCTGGACGGCCAGCTGTTCGGCACCTATCCGCTGGTGGCCTTGCATGACGTCAGCGTGGCCGGCGTGCTCGGGCGCGGCTGGGACTCGATCCGGCTGATGTTCGGACGATGATTGCCTGGCTGAACGGCCGCTTCCTGCCGCTTGCCGAAGCGCGCGTCTCCGTGCTCGATCGCGGCTTCACGTTCGGCGACGGCGTGTACGAAATCGTGCCGGTGTATTCGCGGCGGCCGTTCCGCCTCGATGCGCACCTGCACCGGTTGCAGCGGAGCCTCGACGGCATCCGGCTGGCCAATCCGCACAGTGCAGACCGGTGGCATGCGCTGCTCGGCGAACTGGTCGCCCGCCAGGATTTTTCGGATCAGTCGCTCTACATCCAGGTGACGCGCGGGGTGCCGGGCCCGGGCCAGCCGCCGCGCGACCATGCATTTCCGCGCGATGTGGCCCCCACGGTGTTCCTCTACGCGCAGCCGCTGGTAACGGCGACGGCGGAGCAGAAGGCCGCCGGCGTGTGCGCGATCACCGTGCCTGACCCGCGCTGGCAGCATTGCGATATCAAGGCGATTTCGCTGCTGGCGAATGTGCTGATGCGCCAGCAGGCGGTGGACGCGGGCTGCGCGGAGGCCATCCTGCTGCGCGACGGCCTGTTGACCGAGGGCGCCGCAAGCAACATCTTCATGGTGAAGGATGGCCTCTTGCGTACGCCGGCGCCGTCCCCACATATGCTGACTGGCATCACCTACGACGTGGTGCTTGAGCTGGCAGCCGCACACGGCATTGCGCATGCGGTCGGCCCGGTGACGGAAGCCGAGCTGCGTACCGCCGACGAAATCTGGATGACTTCCTCGACCCGGGAAATCATGCCCGTCGTACGGCTCGACGGCGTTGCGGTGGGCACCGGCGTGCCGGGTTCGCTGGCGCGCCGCATGGATGCGCTGTACCAGCAGTTCAAACAGGACGTGATGCGCGGGTGACGAACGAGACAGAGCCATGAGCGAACAGGAAACCCTGCTGCAATTCCCCGTCGACTTCCCCATCAAGATCATGGGCGAGCGGCGCGACGATTTCGCCCAGACCATGGTCGGGGTGGTGTTGAAGCACGCGCCGGATTTTCGTCCGGAGACGGTCGAAATGCGCGCATCTTCGAGCGGCAACTATCTCTCGGTCACCTGCATCGTGCGCGCGACTTCGAAGGCGCAGCTCGACAATCTCTATCGCGAGATCACGGCGCATCCGTGGGTGAAGATGGCGCTCTAAGGGTGAACGGTGAGCGGCAAGCGGTGAGCGGTGGGCTGATCGAGCGCCATCTGGGCCGGGTCGAATACGAACCCACCTGGCGCGCAATGCAGGACTTCACTGCACGGCGCGGGGCGGATACGCCGGACGAACTCTGGCTGCTCGAACACCCGCCGGTCTATACGCAGGGGCAGGCCGGCCGGCCGGAACACCTGATCGCGCCGACCGCGATCCCCGTGGTGCCCATCGACCGTGGCGGACAGATCACCTACCACGGGCCGGGACAGCTCGTGGCTTACCTGCTGGTCGATCTCAGGCGACGCGGCTACGGCATCCGCGAACTGGTGACGCGCATGGAACAGGCGGTGATCGACCTGCTGGCCGGGCAGGGCGTGCCGGCGGAGCGGCGGGCGGGCGCCCCCGGCGTCTATGTCGCCGGTGCGAAGATCGCTGCGCTGGGACTGCGCGTGAGGCACGGCTGCACGTATCATGGCCTTGCTTTCAACGTGGACATGGACCTGAAGCCCTTCGCGGCGATCAATCCCTGCGGCTATGCCGGCATGGCGGTCACGCAGTGCCGCGACCTCGGCCTGGATCTGTCGATGTCGCAGGCGGAGCGGGCGCTCACCCTGGCCTTGCAGGCGACACTATAGTTGACTGATTTACTCGGATATTAGTATTCTTGCGCTTCACATAGGAGTTATTGATGAGCACCGACACCCTGCCGTCCGATCCCAAGCTGCTGATGCGCTCCATCATCCAGCGCATCGCGACCGGCCCGGACCTTTCCAAGGACATCAGCCGCACCGAGGCGCATCTCGGTACCAAGGCGATCATCGAGAACATCATCGACCCGGTGCAGGTCGGCATCTACTTCATCGCCCTGCGCATGAAGCGCGAAACCCAGGACGAGAACCGCGGCGTGCTCGACGCGGTGCTGGAAACCACGCAGCGCGTGACGGCCGAGGTCGACGAGGTGGTCGACATCGGCGATCCCTACGACGGTTACAACCGCTGCCTGCCGGCCGCGCCCTTCCTCGGCCCGCTCCTGGCCGAGTTCGGCGTGCACGTCGTCTCGCACGGCCTCGACAAGGTCGGCCCCAAGTACGGCGTGACGGCCCGCCACGTGCTCGCCGCCGCCGGGGTGCCGGTCGACCTGTCGCCCGCGCAGGCCGCCGCGCGGCTTGCCGACCCCGCCATCGGCTGGACCTACGTCGATCAGGCGCAGTCCAACCCTGGCCTGCACAACCTGACCCGCCTGCGCGCGCAGATGATCAAGCGCCAGGTGCTGACCACGGTGGAGGTGCTGTCCAAGCCCATCCAGGGCAGGAAGCTGACCCACTTCGTGACCGGCTACGTGCACAAGCCCTATCCGCCGGTGTATGCCGACCTTGCGCGCGAAGCCGGCTTCGACACCGCCTGCATCGTGCGCGGCGTCGAGGGCGGGGTGATCCCCAGCCTGCGCCAGGAAGGCAAGTACTTCCACTACCACGACCGCGGCGAGGAGACCGAAGCGAAGATCGACCCGGTCGCGCTCGGCATCGACCAGCCGGTGCGCGCGGTGCCGCTGCCCGGTTCGGTGGCGGGCGAGGCGGGCGAGGACGAGATCGTCGCGGCCATCGACATCCAGGCCACCGCGCGTGCCGCAGCCGAAGCCGGCATCCTCGCGCTCAAGGGCGACCGGGGGCCGACCTACGATTCGCTGGTGCTGGCCGGTTCCATCATCCTGCGTCACGTCGGCAAGGCGGCCAGCGTAGCCGAGGCCGCCGCACAGATTCGCGCCGTGCTCGATTCGGGCAAGGTCGTCGCGCGGGTGAAGTGATGGGAGACTATGTCGCCATTGCGGCTGCCGACGAACTCAAGCCGGCGCAGATGAAGCGCGTCGCCGTCGACGGCAAGAAACTGCTGCTGTGCAATTCGAACGGCACGCACTACGTCGTCGACGAGATGTGCAGCCACGAGGATTACTCTCTGTATCTGGGCTGCATCAAGGACGGCAGGATCAAGTGCTCGCTGCACGGCAGCTACTTCGATCTCACCACCGGCGAGCCCACCTGCGACCCGGCCGACACGCCGATCCGCACCTATCCGGTGAAGGTCGAGGGCGGGCAGGTGTGGGTGAAGGTCTAGGGCGGTTGCCCCCGGCCGCTATTTCGCCAGCGCAGCCCGAATTGCCGCAATCATTTCCGGATGATCGAATTCGCGTCCGCCGACGGCGTTCGCGATGATGCGTCCCTGCTTGTCCACCAGATAGGTCGTCGGCAGGCCGGCCACCTTCCAGGCCTGCATGGCGCGACTGCGCGTGTCGAGCAGGATGGGGAAGGCGAGGCTGGCATCGAGCTGGCTGGCAAAGGCATGGATGGTGTCGGGGTCCTCGCCCACGTCTACCGCCAGCACCTCGAAGGGTTCGCCGGCAAGCGCGTCCTTCAGGCGCTGCATCGACGGCATTTCGCGGCGGCAGGGTGGACACCAGGTCGCCCAGAAATTCACCAGCACGACCTTGCCGCGCAGTGCGGCGAGATCGTGCGTCCGGCCGTCGAGGTCCTTGAGCTGCAGTGCCGGCGCGGGCCTGGGCGCCTGCGTACTGAGGCTGTGCGACAGCGGCGGCAGGTCGGCCGCCGCGGCCGGCAGGGCGAGCGCGAGGCCCAGCGCCACCAGGCACGCGGGCAGGGGATTACGGCGTTTCAGCAGCACATTGCACCTCGTCGAGCGTTCCTGAAAATGTCCTGCCGCCGGCACGCCAGACGAAACGCAGGGTGAAGCGTTCGCCGCGCGGCACATGGTAAGTCGTCATCCCCTGGTTCCAGTCGCCGGGTTCGAAGGTCTGGGTGGCGGGAAACTGCGCCCAGGTGAAGGCGATGCGCGCAGCCTCGTTCACGCCGAGTTTTTTCCATAGGCGTTCCCATTCTGTCTTGCTGCGGATCGGCAGGGTCTTGCCGGCATGCCCGTAGCGCCAGTCGGCCAGGCGATGCCGGATGGATGCGTCGCCGACGTTGCGCACCACGGTCATGAACACGCATTCGGATGCATAGCGTTCCGCGGCTTCGGCGGAAAAACCGCGTGCCTGGTAGAAGGCGCGCGCCTGGTCGGGGCTGATCTGCGTCAGGCGTACCTGGATGCCGTCGGTTTCGGCCTGCCAGGTGGCAAGCCCGGTCTCGGGGTCGAGGCTGGGGGCAGCGGCCTGCGCGGCGAGCGGCCATGCCGCGAGCAGGGTCAGGACGAATCGGCGCATGGGCTAGAATCCGGTTTCAAACGCAGGCGAGCATTATGGCAGACCCCATCCAGCACAAAGGCGCGGCCAAAACCGCGCGCATCCCGATCAAGATCGTGCCGCAGGAACGCATGCGCCTGCCGCCGTGGATCCGCGCCAAGGCGCCGAGCCTGCCCAACGTCGGCCGGCTCAAGGGCATCCTGCGCGAGGCGAAGCTGCACACGGTGTGCGAGGAAGCCTCCTGCCCCAATCTCGGCGAATGCTTCGGCCACGGCACCGCCACCTTCATGATCCTCGGCGACCTCTGCACCCGGCGCTGCCCGTTCTGCGACGTGGGGCATGGCACGCCGCTGCCGCCCGACGCCGACGAACCGCGCCACCTGGCCGACACCATCGCAGCGATGGCCCTGAAATACGTGGTCATCACCAGCGTCGACCGCGACGACCTGCGCGACGGCGGTGCGCAGCATTTCGCCGACTGTATCCGCGCGGTCCGCGAAGCCTCGCCCGCGACCCGGATCGAAATCCTCACCCCGGATTTCCGCGGCCGGCTGGAAAAGGCGCTGGACATCCTCGGCAGCGCGCCGCCGGACGTGATGAACCACAATCTCGAAACCGTGCCGCGCCTGTACAAGGCCGCGCGTCCCGGCGCCGACTATGCGCACTCGCTGAAACTGCTGAAGGATTTCAAGGCCGCGCATCCCGACCTGCCGACCAAGTCCGGCCTGATGCTGGGCCTGGGCGAGGAAGACGACGAGATCCTGCAGGTGATGCGCGACCTGCGCGCGCACGACGTCGACATGCTCACGCTGGGCCAGTACCTGCAGCCGTCGAAACATCACCTGCCGGTGCTGCGTTTCGTCACCCCCGAGCGATTCGCCCGGTTCGAGCAGGAAGCGCTGGCGATGGGTTTCAAACATGCGGCCTGCGGGCCGATGGTGCGCTCGAGCTATCACGCCGACCAGCAGGCGGCGGGCGTCTGATTACCTGAGCAGGCGCCGGCGCGTCAGCGCCAGCGCGACGACGTAGCCGATGCCGCCGTAGGCCAGCAGGGCGAACCCATGCAGGGCGACGCTGCCCGGCATCTGGCCCACGACCAGCGGTCGCGCCAGGTCGATGGCATGGGTCAGCGGCAGCCAGGCCGAAATGGCCTGCAAAATCGGCGGCAGCTGCGACACCGGGAAGAACACGCCGCACAGCAGCACCATGGGCGTGATCGCGAGGGTGAAGTAGTAGAGGAAGAAGTCGTAGCTCGGCGACACCGCGTTCATCACCAGCCCCATGCCGCCGAAGCAGAAGCCGACCAGTGCGACGACCGGGATGATGGCGAGCGTGAGCCAGAAGTTGCCGTACAGCCCCAGCCCCCAGATCACCGCCAGGATCGCCAGCCCCGAGAGCAGGCTCTTCGATACCGCCCAGATCAGTTCGCCGAACAGCACGTCGTCGAGCGTCATCGGCGCGTTGAGGATGGCGTCCCAGGTGCGCTGCACGTGCATGCGCGAGAAGCTCGAATACAGCACCTCGAAGGTCGCCGCGTTCATGGTGCTGTAGGCGACGGTGCCGGCGGCGAGGAAGCTGAGGTAGGACATACCGCCGACTTCGGGCAGCAGTCTGCCCAGGCCGTAGCCCAGCCCCAGCATGTAGAGCATGGGGTCGGCAAGATTGCCGAGGATGGACGGGATGGCGAGTTTCTTCCACACCAGGTAGTTGCGCTGCCACACCGGGACGAAGCGCCAGGACAGCCGGGGAAGGCGCAGGTGCCTAATCACGCAGATCCCTCCCGGTGAGCTTGAGGAACACGTCTTCCAGGTTCGACGGCCGGTGCAGGTAGCGCAGGGCAGGCGCCTGCTTCAGGGCGTCGATCACGCGCTGGGCGTCGTCGGTGTAGCAGAAGAGCGTCTCGCCGACGGTTTCCGAACGCTGGCAGACGCCGCCGGCGACTTCGCGCGTCCAGTCGTCCAGGCCCTCACCGTAGACCTCCACCACGGCCGGCTCGATGTGCGATTCGATCAGCGCACGCGGCGCACCCTCGACCACGAGGCGGCCGTGGTCGAGGATGGCGAGCCGGTCGGCCAGGCGCTCGGCCTCGTCCATGAAATGCGTGGTGAGCACGATGGTCTTGCCGGCGTTGATCAGGCGCCGCAGGCCCTGCCAGATGAGGTGGCGCGCCTGCGGGTCGAGGCCGGTGGTCGGTTCGTCGAGAAAGAGGATGTCGGGGTCGTGCACCAGCGCGCGTGCCAGCGTGAGGCGACGCTTCATGCCTCCCGACAGTTGCGCGATCTGCGCGTCGGCCTTGTGGGCGAGGCCGGCGAAGTCGAGCAGTTCGGGCACCCGCGCCTCGATGTCGCGCGAGCGCATGCCGAAATAGCGGCCGTAGGCGACGAGGTTTTCGCGCACCGAAAAGTCCGGGTCGAGGTTGTCCATCTGCGGCACCACGCCGACTTTCATGCGCGCTTCGCGGGCGTGCGCCGGGACCGGGATGCCGGCGATCTCGATGCTGCCGGCGTCGGGGTCGACGAGGCCCAGCAGCAGGCGCAGCGTGGTGGTCTTGCCGGCGCCGTTGGGTCCCAGCAGGCCGAAGCATTCGCCGCGCCGCACGTGCAGGTCGAGGCCGCGCACGACCTCGGTGTCGCCGTAGCGCTTGGTCAGGCCGGCGACCTTCAGCACGGGCAGGCCTCCTCGAAGGCCTGCTTCAGTTCGGCCAGCTTGCCGTGGAAGAAATGGCCGGCCTCGTGGACGACTTTCGTGGCGAGGCCCTGCCGTTGCGCCCAGAGCTGGATCGCGGCGGGCGGAATCAGTTCGTCGGCATCGCCGAAGATGACGACCGTGTCTTCCGGCACGGGGTCGAATTCGTACATCGTCACGGCCGGGGCGACCAGGATCAGGCGGCGGGCGTCGAGCTGCTGGCGCAGGCGGTGCTGCACGAAGGCGCCGAAGGAGAAGCCGGCCAGCACCCAGGGCAGGCCGGGGTAGCTTGCCTCGACGAAACGGGCGACGGCGAGGAGGTCGTCGGTTTCGCCGACGCCGGCGTCGAAGGCCCCGTCGCTCATGCCGACGCCGCGGAAATTCGGCCGCACGCTCACCCAGCCGGCTTCGTTGGCCGCCTTGGCGAGCGTCGTCACCACCTTGTTGTCGAGGCTGCCGCCGTGCAGTGGGTGCGGGTGGGCGACCAGCAGCAGGCCGCGGCGCTCGGTTTCGGGATCGTCGACCACGGTTTCCAGCTTGCCGACGGAAACCGGGATGCGCAGCTTGTAGCGTTTCATCGGGCCGGCACTGCAGCGGCTCATTTCAGCCGCAGGCGCTCGACGATGCGGCCCTGCTTCAGATGCTGCTCGAAGATTTCGTCGATGTCGGCCTCGTCCACATAGGTGTACCAGACGCCTTCCGGATAGACGACCAGCAGCGGGCCTTCGTCGCAGCGGTCCATGCAGCCCGCGCTGTTGATGCGGCATTTGCCTTCACCGTTCAGGTTCGCCTGCTTGACCTTCTTCTTCAGGTAATCGCGCATGCGCTGGCCACCGGCCTCGCCGCAGCACCTGGCGCCGTCGTCGCGCTGGTTGGTGCAGAAAAAGACGTGGTGCGAGAAATACGGGTCAGTCATCTTGGGGCAGGTCCGAATATTTGAGGGCATTGCCGCGCGCCTTCTCGACCGGGTACTTGCGCGCGTTGATCTCGAGCTTGTGCGCGGCGGCGTCGAGCAGGTCGATGTCCAGCAGGTCGGCCAGGCGGGTCAGGTAGATCAGCACGTCGGCGATTTCCTGGCGTACCGCCTCGTGCTGTTCCGCATCCAGGGCCTGGCTTTGCCCGGGCGTCAGCCACTGGAAGGGTTCCAGCAGCTCGGCGGCTTCCACGGCAAGCGCCATCGCCAGGTTCTTGGGCGTATGGTAGCGCTCCCAGGCGCGCGCCTCGGCGAATTCGCGAATGCGGTGCCGGAGGTCGTCCAGGCTGTCGAGGGCAGGGTCAGGCATGCCCGGCATGATACCCCGGCCTGCGTCGGCCTTACGACAGCGCTGTCGAAACGCCGACGGTCCCGGTTGTGCGGCGCACCCGGTCCCGGGGCGCTGCCGGGGCCCGGATCGCCTTGTCATCCTGGCCCGCAGTTTGCTTGCTATGCTGGGCGCTGAAACCGGATTTTCGGGCCTGTCTGGCATAATGCCCCGCAGGTCAACTGTATAAGGGAGGATGGACATGTTCACGATCAACAAGCATCTCGCGCGTGCCGGCGTGGCGCTGGCGGTTGCCCTGCTGGCGGGCTGCTCCAGCACGCCGACGTATCCGCCTGCCCCCGCCCAGACGGGCAGCTACGACTGGAACTACCTGATCGGACCGGGCGACTCGGTCAACGTGTTCGTCTGGCGCAATCCCGAAGTCTCGGGCGCCTTTCCGGTGCGTCCCGACGGCAAGATGACCATGAATCTGGTCGAGGACATCCAGGCTTCCGGCAAGACGCCGACCCAGCTCGCGCGCGACATCGAGAAGGCGCTGGCCAAATATATCCAGGAACCCATCGTCACCGTGATCGTCGCCGGCGGCATCGGTCCCTTCGACCAGCAGATCCGCGTGGTCGGCGAGGCGGCCAAGCCGCAGGCCCTGAACTACCGCGAGCACATGAGCCTGGTCGACCTGATGATCCAGGTGGGCGGCCTGACCGACTTCGCGGCCGGCAACAAGGCCTACATCCTGCGCACCGTGGACGGCAAGCAGCAGCGCCTCGGCGTGCGCCTGGAAGACCTGCTCAAGGGCGGCGACATCGCGGCCAACGTCGACATGCGCCCCGGCGACGTCCTGGTCGTGCCCGAGAGCCTGTTCTGAGACGAGTAAACGCGCTGCCCCCGGGCAGCGCTTTTTGATGGATCGTTCCGCATGGATCAAGTACTGCAGCAAATTCTCGGATACGCGAAAGCCGCCTGGCGCCGCCGCTGGTGGGGTGTCGCCACGGCGTGGCTGGTCTGCATCGTCGGCTGGACCTGGGTGATGATCATCCCGGATCGCTACCAGGCGTCCGCCCGCGTCTACGTGGATACGCAGACCCTGCTCAAGCCGCTGCTGTCCGGGCTGGCGGCGGAGCCCAACGTCGAACAGCAGATCAAGCTGATGACCCGTCAGCTCGTCAGCCGACCGACCCTCGAGAAGGTCGCCCGCATGACCGACCTCGACGTGAAGGCCAAGACGCCGGAACAGACCGAGAAGATGCTCAACGACCTGGCGGAAAAGATTTCCATTGCCGACGCCGGGCGCGAGAATCTCTACACCATCAGCTACCAGGACGCGAACGGCGACCTGGCCAAGAAGGTCGTGCAGTCGCTGCTGACCATCTTCGTCGAGAGCAGCCTGGGCAAGACGCGCCAGGACATTTCCAGTTCGCAGCGTTTCATCGAGGAACAGTTGCAGCAGTACCAGCAGAAGCTGACCGATGCGGAAAACGCCCTCAAGGAATTCAAGCAGAAGCACATCGGCATGATGCCGGGCCAGGGAGGCGACTACTACGCCAAGCTGGCGGATACCAGCGGACTGATGCGGCAGGCCCAGCTCGACCAGCAGGAAGCGATCAACCGTCGCAACCAGCTCAAGCGCCAGCTGGCCGACGAAGAACCCGAACTGAGCGCCGCTGCGGCCGTGAGCGATACGAACAGCGAGATCGACGGTCGCATCCAGGCGCTGCAGAAGCAGATGGACCAGCTGCGCCTGCAGTACACCGATCTGCATCCGGACATTCAGGCGACCAAGCGCCTGATCGAAAAGCTGGAACAGCAGAAGAAGGCCGAACTGGCCGCACGCAAGGCCGACCCCGCCGGTAGCAAGATCCAGAACCCGGTCTACCAGCAGCTCACCATCGCGATCGCCGAGGCGGACGCCACCGTGGCTTCGCTCAATGCGCGCGTGGCGGAATACCAGCGCCGCTTTACCGAGCTGCGCAACGCCTCCAACATGATTCCGCAGGTCGAGCAGGAATTCACCCAGCTCACGCGCGATTACGACGTCTACAAGCAGAACTACGATGCGCTCCTGAAACGTCGCGAATCGGTGACCATGTCGGGCGAGGTCGAAAGCAAGACCGACACCGTCGACTTCCGCGTCATCGACCCGCCCTTCGTGCCAAGCCAGCCCGCGTGGCCCAACCGGCCCCTGCTGCTGTCGCTGGTGACCCTGGCCGGACTGGCGGCCGGCGTCGCGGTGGCCTTCCTGCTGAGCCAGTTGCGCCGTACCGTGACCGATCGCCGTGCCCTGCGCGAACTGACCGGCCTGCCGCTGCTGGGCGCGGTGTCCCGCGTGGAGACCGACGAAACCAAACGCCGCAAGCGCAAGGGCCTGCTGACCTATCTGGCGGCGCTGGGCAGTCTGATTGCCGCCTACGGTGGCGTGATGATCGTGCAACTGATCATGTCGCGTGCCGGCTAGGAGAACTCATGAGCATTATCGAAAAAGCCGCAGGCAAGATTGGCGCAGGGGCGGCGCATCCGCCGGCAGCCCCGCTTGAACCCGCCAAGCCGCAGGAGACCAGCCTGGTCGAGGGCGCGCTTGCCAAGCAGCGCGAAAAGCACGCAGCCCCGTTCGTCGCCACGCCGGTCGAACCGGTGTTCAGCGCACCGGATTTCGATGCCGCGGCAGAAGGCTGCAGCCAGGTGCAGTCGATCAATCTGGCGCGCCTGCACCGCATGGGCGTGGTGGCGCCGGACGCCGAGAAGAGCCAGATCGCGGAAGAATTCCGCATCATCAAGCGCCCGCTGATCGCCAATGCGTTCGGCCAGGGCGCGGCACGCGTCAAGAACGGCAACCTCATCATGGTGACCAGTTCGCTGCCGGGCGAGGGCAAGAGCTTCTGCGCGATCAACCTGGCGATTTCCATGGCCATGGAGATGGACCGCACCGTGCTGCTGATCGACGCCGACGTCGCCAAGCCGCGGGTACCCGAATACCTCGGCATCCACGCCGACAAGGGGCTGCTCGACGTGTTGCAGGACAAGGATCTCAAGCTGTCCGACGTGCTGATCAAGACCGATATCGCGAAGCTGACCGTGCTGCCGGCCGGCCGCACCTACAAGCGGGCGACCGAACTGCTGGCCAGCGCGGCGATGACGCGGCTGATCGAGGATATCGGGAATCGCTATCCAGACCGTATAATCCTCTTCGATTCCCCGCCGCTGCTGGCGACCAGCGAATCGAGCGTGCTGGCGACGCACATGGGCCAGATCGTGATGGTGGTCGAGGCCGAGAAGACATCGCAGGAAGCCGTGCGCGAAGCGCTGAGCCATATCCAGTCGTGCGAAGTGGTGGGCATGTTGCTGAACAAAACCACGCCAACCCCGGGTGCGGATTATTACTATGGTTACTATGGCAGCTACGGCAAGTAAGCTTCTTACGCGCGCCGCGCAAGCGGTGCGAACCGGACAAGCTCCCCTGGCGGGAGCTTTTTCTGTTTTCATGGCAATGACTTTTGCCCTGCCTGCGCATGCCATCGACTGGCGCTTCGAACCGAGGGTGAGCGGCTCGGCGACCTATAGCGACAACGTCAACCAGAGCGCGACGAACAAGGACAGCGGCCTGAGCCTGAGCGTGACGCCGGGGTTCAGCCTGCGTTCGGAAGGGTCGCGTCGTGTGCAGGCCACCGTGCAATACGGCCTGACTGCGGTGAGCCGCTTCGGCGGGAACGACACCAGTGACGACCTGTATCACAACCTCAGTGCCGCAGGCAAGGCGGAGCTGGTCGAGGACTTCCTGTTTGTCGACGGCACGGCCAATGTTTCGCAGCAGTTGATTTCGCTGCTGGGTTCACCTGCCGATGCAACGGTGAACGGAAGCAACCGTACGACCGTCGGTACGTATTCGCTGAGCCCATACATCCTCAAGCGCCTGGGCACATTCGCCCAGGCACAGGCACGCTATACCGCCAGCGGGTCGATCTTCGACAGCAATGCGGCCTCGGACTCGAGCACCAACACGTTCTCGGCAGGCGTGAGCAGCGGGACCCAGTTCAACGATCTGAGCTGGTCGCTGGACTATTACAACAGCAAGACCGAGTACAGCCGTGGCCCCGATACCACTTTCGAGCGGACCAGCGCCACGCTGGGCTATGCACTGTCCCGCAAGTTTCGCGTATTCGGCAGCTTCGGCGAGGACAAGAACGAGTACCTGAGCGCGACGGACACCAGTGGCAGCTTCTATCGTGCCGGTTTCGGCTGGACGCCGACGCGCCGGACGAGCATCGAGGCCTCTGGCGGGGAGAGCTATTTCGGGCCCACCTACAGCCTGGCGGCCAGTCTCAAGACACGGCAGACCCGGTGGGAACTGCGCTATTCGGAAGACGTCAGCGATATGTCGCATCTGACGACGGATTACAGCAAGCTGACGGGTGCGCTGATCAATTCCTGCCCTGCGGGTACGGTACTGCCGCCCAACCCTACCTTGATCGACGTGATCAATGCCGGCTGTAGCGTGGACCTGTTCTTCGGCACCTCGATCAGCAATAGCGTATTCGTCTACAAGCTGCTGACAGCCGGGATGGCGTGGGATATGTCCGCACGGACCCGGTTCTCGGTTCGCCTGTCCGACATGACGCGGGAATTCCAGTTGACCACCCAGGGCCAGGACCAGGTTCAGACCGCCACGGCCGGCATCAACTACCGCCTTTCTCCGACCCTGTCCGCGAACGGCGACCTGTCGTTTACCCGTAACAGTCTGGATGCGGCGGCCACGGGGGGGGCGGCGCGAGAAGACGACATCGTATCGTTCATTCTGGGCCTGAATCGTCGTTTCTCGAAGGACCTGAACGGCGCGTTGACATTCCGTCATACCCAACGGGATTCCAACGATGCGAACGCCAATTTCGATGAAAACAGCCTGACGGCCACGGCCACCATGCGCTTCTAGCCCGCGGCTTCAATGGCATAGCCATTGCTTCGTATCCTGCGCGCGCCTGCGCGCTTCCCCCAGACAACGGATCGCCCATGTACGAAGACTATTACCGTTTCAGTGCCAAGCCGTTTCAGCTCAATCCCGACCCGCGCTTTTTCTTCGGGTCGAAAGGGCACAAGCGTGCGATGGCCTATCTGGATTACGGCCTGTCGCTGGGCGAAGGCTTCATCGTCATCACGGGCGAAGTGGGCGCCGGCAAGACCACGCTGGTGCGCAACCTGTTCCGCCAGCTCGAGGCGCACAACCTGATCGCGGCGCAGCTGGTTTCCACCCAGCTCGACGCGGAAGACACCCTGCGCAGCGTGGCGGCTTCCTTTGGTCTCGAGCACGAAGGCTTGAGCAAGTCCGCGCTGCTGAAGAACCTGGAAGATTTCCTCGGTGCCGCCACGCGCCAGGGCAAGCGCGCGCTGCTGGTGGTCGACGAGGCGCAGAACCTGACGCCGCGCGCGGTCGAAGAGCTGCGCATGCTGTCCAATTTCCAGAACAACGAACGTTCGCTGATCCAGACCTTCCTGCTCGGCCAGCCCGAGTTCCGCGGCATCCTGCAGAGCCCGGACATGCAGCAGCTGCGTCAGCGCGTCGTGGCCTCGTATCACCTGGGGCCGCTCGATCCGGACGAGACCCGTGGCTACATCGAACATCGCCTGCGCACCGTGGGCTGGCAGGGCATGCCGAGCTTCGACGACGCGGCCTTCTCGGCGCTGCACCGCTTCACCGGCGGCATTCCGCGTCGCATCAACACCACCTGCGACCGCCTGATGCTGTTCGGATTCCTGGAAGAGAAGAGCCATTTCGGCGAGGCGGAAGTCAACGAAGTGATCGCCGACCTGAAGAACGAAGTGGCGCATCAGGACTTTCACGGCGCCACCGGCCTGAACGCGCACGCGGCGTCGTCCGGAAACGCGTCGCTCGGCGAGGATGCCGCGCGCCTGTCGCAGCGCATCGAGCAGCTCGAGCGCTCGGTCAACCGCATCCTGCCGATCGTGCGCAAGATCCTCTATACCGTCAGCGAGCGGCACGCGGCAGGCGAAGAGGGCGAAGTGCCCGACGCGCGCGGCATCACGCACTGATTCCCATGCAATAACCTCCACTACCGCCATGACCCAGGTTTTGTGCGTCGCCGGTGCGCGTCCCAATTTCATGAAGATCGCTCCGGTGATGGCGGCATTGGCCGAAACCGGCATCGCCGCACAGCTGCTGCATACCGGCCAGCATTACGACGCGGCGATGAGCGACAGCTTCTTTGCCGACCTCGGCATTCCGCGCCCGGATCATCATCTCGAAGTCGGCTCCGGTAGCCACGCGGTGCAGACCGCCGAAGTGATGAAGCGTTTCGAACCGGTGCTCGAAAACGTTCGCCCGCAGGCCGTGCTGGTGGTGGGCGACGTCAATTCGACGATCGCCTGCGCGCTGGTGGCCGCCAAGCGCGGCGTGCGCGTGATCCACGTCGAGGCGGGACTGAGGAGCTACGACCGCGGCATGCCGGAAGAAATCAACCGCGTGCTGACCGACCAGATTTCCGACCTGCTGTTCACCACCGAAAAAAGCGCGCTGGCCAATTTGCAGCGCGAGGGCATAGCCGCGTCGCGCGTCGAATTCGTCGGCAACGTCATGATCGACACGCTGCATCGCAATCTGGAACGCGCAGTCCCCGCGAGCACGACGCTCGGGACCGCGCTTGCTCAATATGCCGTGCTGACGCTGCACCGGCCGTCCAACGTCGACGACCCGGTCACGCTGGCGGCGCTGCTCGACGTCATCGGCGACATCAACCGCACACTGCCGGTGGTGATGCCGCTGCATCCGCGTACGCGCGGCAATATCGAGAAGTTCGGGCTCATGGCCAAACTCGACGGCCTGCACATCCTGCCGCCGGTCGGCTACCTGGAAATGCTGGGTTTGATGCGCGACGCCAGACTGGTGCTGACCGATTCCGGCGGCATCCAGGAAGAGACCACCGCGCTCGGCGTGCCCTGTCTCACGCTGCGCGAGAATACCGAACGTCCGATCACCATCGAGGAAGGTACCAATACCCTGGTCGGCCCCGATCCTGCGGCCATCCGTGCCGCCTTCGCCGACGTCATGGAGAGCGGCGGCAAGCGCGGACGCATTCCTGAATTCTGGGACGGCCGTGCCGCGATGCGCATCGCGCACAGTCTCAAGAGCTGGCTGCCGGCGCAAATGGGAAGCCGGGCGGCATGAGCGCATCGGGCACGATGAAGAACGCGATGTCCATCGACGTCGAGGATTATTTCCAGGTGTCGGCGTTCGCTCCCCATATCCGGCGCGAGGACTGGGACAGCCTGCCCTGCCGCGTCGAGCGCAATGTCGACCTGATCCTGGACCTGCTGGACGAAGCCCAGGCCAAGGCCACCTTCTTCACCCTGGGCTGGATCGCCGAACGCTATCCCCAGGTGGTGCGCCGCATCGTCGACGGCGGCCACGAGCTTGCCAGCCACGGGTACGGCCACCAGCGCGCGAGCGAGCTCACACCGGCACAATTCCGCGAGGACATCGTCCGCGCCAAGGGCATACTCGAGGATCTGGGCGGGGTCGCCGTGCGCGGCTACCGGGCGCCGAGTTTCTCGATCAACCGGACCAACTGGTGGGCGGTCGGCGAGCTGGAGAACGCCGGCTACGTCTACAGTTCGAGCATCTACCCCGTGAAGCACGATCACTACGGCATGCCCGATGCCCCCCGGTTTCCGCATCGGCCGAATGGCGAATCCGGCATTCTCGAGCTGCCGCCGACGACGGTGCCGCTGATGGGGCGCAATCTGCCCGCGGCCGGCGGCGGCTGGTTCCGCCTGCTGCCCTACGCGGTTTCGCGCTGGATGCTGCAGCGGGTGAACGAGAACGACCGCGCACCCTGCATGTTCTATTTCCATCCCTGGGAAGTCGATGCCGGGCAGCCCCGCCAGTCCGGACTTTCCGCCAGGACGCGCTTCCGGCACTACGTCAACCTGCAGCGCATGCCGGGCAGGCTGCGCCACCTGCTCAGGGACTTCGCGTGGGACCGCGTCGATCGCGTGTTCCTTGCAGAACAATGAACATGCAGGCCGAACCGCTCGCCCTCCCCGACAGCGCGCTGGCTGACGTCAGCGTGCGTGCGTTGACCGCTGCGGACTGCCTGCGCTGGGATGCGTTCGCGGTCACGCACCCGGACGCCACCTTCTTCCATCGCGCCGGCTGGAAGCGCGTGATCGAGAAAGCGTTCGGGCACCGCACGCACTTCCTGCTGGCCGAGCGCATGGGCGACATCGTCGGCATCCTGCCGCTGGCCGAAGTCCGGAGCCGCCTGTTCGGCCACAGCCTGAGTGCATTGCCGTTCTGCGCTTACGGCGGCATCGTCGCCGACGACGCTGCGGCGGCGGGTGCGCTCGACGCGGCTGCACAGGCGCTGGCGACCCGGCTCGGCGTCGGTGCGCTGGAATACCGCAATCTCGCCGCGCAGCATCCGGACTGGCCGACCAAGGATCTGTACGTCACCTTCAGGAAGGCCATCGAGCCCGAAGTCGAGGCCAACATGAACGCCATTCCGCGCAAGCAGCGCGCCATGGTCAGGAAGGGCATCAAGGCCGGTCTCGTCGGCGAAATCGATGCCGACGTCGAGCGTTTCTTCCAGGCCTATTCCGCCAGCGTGCACCGCCTGGGCACGCCGGTGTTCTCGAAGAAATATTTCCGTCTGCTGAAGGAAGAATTCGGCGACGATTGCGAAGTGCTGACCATCGTGCTCGACGGCCAGACCGTCGCCAGCGTCCTGTCCTTCTACTTCCGCGACGAGGTGCTGCCCTACTACGGCGGCGGAACCGACGCCGCGCGCGCCGTGGCCGGCAACGATTTCATGTACTGGGACCTGATGCGTCGCGCCTGCGAGCGCGGGCTCAAGATCTTCGATTTCGGCCGCAGCAAGCGTGGCACCGGCGCCTTCGACTTCAAGAAGAACTGGGGTTTCGAACCTGCCCCGCTGCACTATGAGTATTTCCTCGTGCGCGACCGCGAGGTGCCGGAGATCAATCCGCTCAACCCCAAATACCGGCTGTTCATCCAGGCCTGGAAGAAAATGCCGCTCGCGCTGGCCAATGCGATCGGCCCGCACATCGTCAAGAACCTCGGGTGAAGCGTGAAGGAAGGCCTGCTGTTCCTGGCGCATCGGATCCCGTTCCCGCCCAACAAGGGCGACAAGATCCGCTCGTTCCATCTGCTGCGGCACCTGGCCGAACGCCATGACGTGCACCTCGGCGCCTTCGTCGACGATCCGGACGACTGGCAATACGCCGACGCGCTGAAACCCTATTGCGCCTCGCTCAAACTGGTGCCGCTCAGGCCCCGTCGCGCGAAGCTCGCCAGCCTGTCCGGTCTCCTGACCGGCGAAGCGCTCACCCTGCCGTACTACCGCAGCGCCGCCCTCAAGTCCTGGGCGGCCGCGCTGGCGCGCGACGGCACCGTGACGCGCGGCCTCGCCTTCTCCTCCGCCATGGCGCAGTTCATGCCGGCCGCGCTGGCGCGCCGCGTGCTCGACATGGTCGACGTCGACTCCGACAAATGGACGCAATACGCGCCGACCCGGCGCTGGCCGCTGTCCTGGGTGTACGCCCGCGAGGGCCGCAGCCTGGGCGCCTGGGAGGCGCGCGTCGCGCGGAGCTTCGATGCCACGCTGCTGGTGTCCGCCGACGAGGCGGCGCTCCTGAAGCAGCGCGTACCCGACGCGGCGGCGCGTATCGGTGCATTCGAGAACGGCGTCGACGCCGGGTATTTCTCGCCCGATCGCGATTACCCGAATCCCTACCCGGGCGGTGTGCAGGGCATCGTCTTCACCGGGGCGATGGACTACTGGCCCAATGTCGATGCGGTGACCTGGTTCGCCGAGCGCATCTTTCCCGCCGTGCGCGAGGCGTTGCCGCAGGCGCAATTCACCATCGTCGGCAGCCGGCCGGCGGAGGCCGTGTTGCAGCTGGCACGCCAGCCCGGGGTCGTCGTGACGGGCGGCGTGCCCGACGTGCGGCCGTATGTCGCGCACGCCGCCTGCGCCGTTGCGCCCCTGCGCATCGCGCGCGGCGTGCAGAACAAGGTGCTGGAGGCGATGGCGATGGCGTGTCCGGTCGTGGCGAGCGCGCAGGCGGCCGAGGGCATCCGGGCCGAGCCCGGACGCGATTTCTGGCTGGCGCCCGATGAAGCCGCATTCGCGCAGCTCGTGATCGCACGCGTGCGCGCGGGCGAACGCAATGCCCACGCACGCGGCTGCATCCTGACCTGCTACGACTGGGCGCGCAATCTCGCCGCCATCGATCCGCTGTTCGACACCGCGCCGGCGGTGCCCGCCGCCCTGGAGACCTGTCCCGCATGAATGCCCTGACCGATTCCCCGCCTGCCTCCGCACGCGCCGTCTGGCTGAAGCCGGCACTGGTCGCGATCGCCGCGTTGCTCGGGCTCTTCGTCCTGTTCTGGCCGACTTTCCGCTCGATGGAGTCGGTGTGGGAACGTTCGGAGACCTTCGCGCACGGCTACCTGATTTTTCCGATTTCCATCTGGCTGATCTGGCGCATGCGCGACGAACTGGTGCGCCTGGCGCCGCGTCCCGATCCCCGGGGCCTGGCCCTGCTGGCCGCTGCCGGCGCAGGCTGGCTGCTGGCCGACGCCGGCAGCGTCAACGTGGTGGAACAGTACGCCTTCGTCGCCATGCTGATCGCGGCGGTGTGGACCCTGCTGGGGCGCGCCTTCGTCCGGGCCGCCTTCTTTCCGCTGATGTTCCTGTTCTTTGCCGTGCCGGTGGGCGAATTCCTGATCCCGCCGCTGATGAACGTGACGGCCGATTTCACGGTCGCCATGCTGCAGTTCGTCGGCATCCCCGTGTACCGCGAAGGGACGTTCTTCAGCATTCCCAGCGGCGACTGGTCGGTGGTGGAGGGGTGTTCGGGCCTGCGTTACCTCATCGCCTCGATCACGCTGGGCGTGCTCTACGCCTACCTCACCTACCGTTCGTGGAAGCGGCGCCTGCTGTTTTCCGTCGCCGCGGTCGTGGTGCCGGTCTTTGCCAACAGCGGCCGCGCCTTCATGATCGTGATGATTGCCCACCTTTCGCAGATGAAATATGCGCTGGGCATCGACCATTACATCTACGGCTGGGTTTTCTTCGGCATCGTGATGCTGCTGCTGTTCTGGATCGGCAGTTTCTGGCGCGAGGACGACCAGCCCCATCTGGCGCCTTCCAACGCCGCGCCGCAGGCGGGACAGGCCTCCATTCCCGCGCGCAAGCCGGTTCCGATGGCGATAGCGACCCTGGCCATCGCGAGCCTGTGGCCCGCCTACGCCGCCTGGCTGGAGGCCCGTCCGCTACCGGTCATGCCCGAGCTCGGGGTCGAGGCGCGCGGGGGCTGGCAGGCGGGGGCCGCCTTCACGACCTGGCAGCCGCACTGGGTGGGCGCCGACCGCACCTTGCAACGGACGTTCGCGCAGACGGACCGGCGCGTGATGCTGGAACTCGATTACTACGCCACGCAGCGTCAGGACGCCGAACTCGTCAATTCGCAGAACTACATGATCAAGCAGAAGGACCCGCTCTGGTCCAATGTCGGCGAGACGATCGCGACCGTCGACATCGGCGGCCAGCGCCGCCAGGTGCGCCAGGCCAAGATGCGCGGGCGCGACGGCCAGCGCCTGCTGGTCTGGCAATGGAACCTCATCAACCAGCAGCCGGTGGTCAACGACCAGTACGCCAAGCTGGTCCTGGCGCTCGACCGGATACGCCTCAGGCGCGACGACGGCATGTCGGTCCTCATCGCCACGTCCTACGACGAAACCGACTTCGCCGGGGCGCAGGCCGCGCTGGCGAAGTTCGCCGCCGACATGGGGCCGGCCATCGGGGAGACGCTCGACCGGGTCGACGGGCCGTGACCGCACACATCGTGCATGTCGTCCACCGTTTCGACACCGGCGGGATGGAGAACGGCATGGTCAACCTGTTCAACACCCTGCCGCCGGACCGCTTCCGCCATACCGTGGTGGCCCTCACCGACTTCAGCGATTTCCGCCAGCGCATCGTGGCCCAGCCGGTCGCATTCCATGCCCTGCGGCACCCGCCCGGCGGCGGCCTCGGCTGGGTCCGGCCCTTGTGGAAGCAGCTACGCGCGCTCAGGCCCGATCTCGTGCACACGCGCAATCTGGCCGCCCTCGAGGCGCAGTTCGTCGCCGCCGCCGCCGGCGTCCGCGCCACGGTGCACGGCGAGCACGGCCGCGACGTGTTCGACCTGTACGGGCAGAACCGGAAATACAACCTGCTGCGCCGCGCCGCCCGGCCGTTCGTGTCGAACTACATCGCGGTCAGCCGCGATCTCGAAACCTGGCTGCGCGGGACGGTGGGCGTGCCCGCCCGCAAGCTCCACCAGATCTACAACGGCGTCGACAGCGTCAGGTTCCATCCCCGTGCGGGCGCGCGGCCGGACCGGCTGCCGCGCGGCTTTGCCGACCCCGCGTGCGTGGTCTTCGGTTCGGTGGGACGCATGGTCGAGGTCAAGGACTACCCGACCCTGGTGCAGGCGTTCATCCGGATGATCCGCCAGCAACCCGAGCGCGCCGCGCGCGCGCGGCTGGTGATCGTCGGCGAAGGCGGCGCGCGCGCCGACTGCCAGCGCCTACTCGACGCGGCGGACCTGTCGCATCTGGCCTGGCTGCCGGGCGAGCGGCACGATATCCCGGAACTGATGCGGACCTTCGACGTGTTCGTGCTGCCGTCCAAGAACGAGGGCATCTCCAATACCATACTAGAGGCGCTGGCGAGCGGCCTGCCGGTCGTGGCCACCGCGGTCGGCGGCAACGTCGAACTGGTGGAGCAGGGCGTCAACGGGGTTCTGGTGCCGGCCGGCGCGGCCGCAGACATGGCACAGGCCTTGCTGGACTATCTGGACGCGCCGGAACGCATGGCCATGCAGGGGCGCCGGGCGCGGCAACAGGCGGAACAGCGCTACAGCATTCCGGCCATGGCCGCAGCCTATGCCGCCGTGTACGACAAAACGCTGGCCGGCCGTCGATCGGCCTGATAATTCGACAGGGACAAGGGAAACACCAATCATGTGCGGCATCACCGGCATTTTCGATACCCGCGAGGCGAGCGAGATCCCGCGCGCCCTGCTCGACCGCATGAACGAGACCCAGTTTCACCGCGGTCCGGACGAGGGCGGGCTGCATCTGGAACCGGGCCTCGGCCTCGGCCATCGGCGCCTGTCCATCATCGACCTTTCCAGCGGCCAGCAGCCGCTTTTCAACGAGGACGGCTCGGTCGTCGTCGTGTTCAACGGCGAGATCTACAACTTCCAGGAACTGGTCCCGGAGCTGGAAAAGCTCGGGCATGTCTTCCGCACCCACTCCGACACCGAAGTCATCGTCCATGCCTGGGAGGCCTGGGGCGAGGCCTGCGTGGCGCGCTTCCGCGGCATGTTCGCGTTCGCGCTGTGGGACCGGAACCGCAACACCCTGTTCGTCGTGCGCGACCGCTTCGGCGTGAAGCCCCTGTACTACGCCTTTCTCGATACCGGCGAATTCCTCTTCGGTTCGGAACTCAAGTCGCTGATGGCGCATCCGCGCCTGTTGCGCGAGATCGATCCGCTGGCGGTCGAGGAATATTTCGCTTACGGCTACGTGCCCGAGCCGCGCACCATTTTCAAGCGCGTCTACAAGCTGCCGCCCGGCTTCACGCTCACCCTGAAGCGCGGCGAACCGCGCGCCCTGCCCCGGCAGTACTGGGACATGCCGTTCACGCCGGTGGCGGTGCAGGATGAAGCCGCGGCCGAGGCCGAACTGGTCGCGCGCATGCAGGAGTCGATCCGCCTGCGCATGATCGCCGACGTGCCGCTGGGCGCCTTCCTCTCGGGCGGCGTCGATTCGAGCGCGGTGGTGGCGATGATGGCGACGCAGTCGAAGACGCCGGTGAACACCTGTTCGATCGGCTTCGACGACCCGGCCTTCAACGAGGTCGAGTTTGCCCAGCAGGTTGCCGACCGCTACAAGACCGCGCATCACGTCGAAACCGTCGCGTCCGGCGACTTCAGCCTGGTCGGCAAGCTGGCCGAAGTCTACGACGAACCCTATGCCGATTCCTCCGCGCTGCCGACCTACCGCGTCTGCGAACTGGCGCGCAAGCACGTCAAGGTGGCGCTGTCGGGCGACGGCGGCGACGAGCATTTTGCCGGCTACCGGCGTTATCGCTGGTTCCGCTACGAAGAACGCATGCGTTCGGTCATGCCGCTGATGCTGCGGCGCCCCCTGTTCGGCACGCTCGGCCGCCTCTATCCCAAGGCCGACTGGGCTCCAAAGGTGTTCCGCGCCAAGACGACGTTCGAGGCGCTCGCCCGCGACACGGTCGAGGGCTATTTCCACGGCGTGTCCCTGCTCTCGGATGTGCAGCGCGGCCAGCTGTTTTCGCCTTCCTTCAAGCGAGAACTGCAGGGCTACCAGGCGGTCGAAGTGCTGCGCCGGCACGCGGCGGTGGCGCCGACCGACGATCCGCTTTCGCTGGTGCAGTATCTGGACATGAAGACCTACCTCGTCGGCGACATCCTGACCAAGGTCGACCGCGCCAGCATGGCGCACGCGCTGGAAGTGCGCGAGCCGCTGCTCGACCACGAACTCATGGGCTGGGTGTCGGGCCTGCCGACCGATCTCAAGCTGCGCGGCACCGAAGGCAAATACCTGCTGAAGAAGGCGATGGAACCCTACCTGCCCCATGACGTGCTGTACCGCAAGAAGATGGGCTTCTCGGTGCCGCTCGCCGCGTGGTTCCGCGGCCCGCTCGCCGCCACCATCCGCAGCGTGGTGCTGGGCGAGCGGCTGGCGTCGACCGGCATGTTCAACCAGGATTACCTGCGCGAGGTGGTCGATGCGCACCAGTCGGGGCGCCGCGACTACTCGGTGATCCTGTGGACGGTGCTGATGTTCGATGCCTTTCTCGAGAAGGTGCTGGGGCTCGATGCCGACGCCCGGCAAGCCGCATGAAGATCCTCCACGTATTCGACCACACCCTGCCGCTGCATTCCGGCTACACCTTCCGCAGCGCGGCGATCCTGCGCAACCAGAAGAAGCTGGGCTGGGAGACCTTCCACCTCTCGGGGCCCAAGCAGATCGATTGCAGCGTGGCCGAAGAAGACGCCGACGGCCTGCATTTCTACCGCACGCCCAAACCCGCAGGCCTGCTCGCCCGGCTGCCGGGCGGGGATCCCTTCGCGGTGATGGCGGCGATCGAGAAACGGCTGCTGGGCCTCGCGCGCGAACTGCAGCCCGACGTGATCCATGCGCATTCGCCCGTGCTCGACGCCGTGCCCGCGATCCGCGTCGGCCGGAAACTCGGCATCCCGGTGGTGTACGAGATTCGTGCCTTCTGGGAGGACGCCGCGGTCGACCACGGCAGCACGCAGGAAGGCAGCCTGCGCTACCGGCTCACGCGCGCGCTCGAGACCTGGGCCGTGAAGCGGGCCGATGCGGTTACCGTCATCTGCGAGGGCCTGCGCGGCGATCTCGTCGCGCGCGGCATCCCGGCCGGCAAGATCACCGTCATCCCGAACGCGGTCGACATCGAAAAATTCGAGGTCGGCGGCCGCCCCGACCCCGAGCTGAAACTGAAGCTCGGCCTCGGCAACAGCCGCGTGCTGGGCTTCATCGGTTCCTTCTACGCCTACGAGGGGCTGGATCTCCTGATCGCCGCGCTGCCCGCGATCCTGAAGCAGATGCCGGACGTGAAGATCCTGCTGGTCGGCGGCGGACCGCAGGATGTCGCGCTCAGGCAGCAGGTGATGGCGCTCGACCTGAAGGACCGTGTGGTGTTCACCGGCCGGGTGCCGCATGACGACGTCAACCGCTACTACGACCTGGTCGACGTGCTGGTCTATCCGCGCCACCCCATGCGCCTCACCGACCTGGTGACGCCGCTGAAGCCGCTGGAGGCGATGGCGCAGGGCCGGCTAATGGTGGCGTCCGACGTGGGCGGGCACAAGGAACTGATCCAGGACGGCAAGACCGGCGTGCTGTTCCGGGCCGGCAATGCGGGCGACCTCGCCAGCAAGGTGGTGGCCCTGCTGAAATACGAACAGGGCTGGGACGCGCTGAAGCGGAACGGCCGCCAGTTCGTCGAGGCCGAACGCAACTGGGCCGCCAGCGTCGCGCGTTACCGCGGCGTGTACGGCAGCCTGGTGCAGCCGATCCGGGAGGCCGTCGTTGGCTGAACTGGTCGTCTTCAGCTCCCTGTTCCCCAGCGCGGTGCGGCCCGCGGCCGGGCTCTTCATCCGCGAGCGCATGTTCCGCGTTGCCCGCCGGCGTCCGCTCGTCGTGGTGTCGCCGCAGCCCTGGTTTCCCGGGCAGGGGTTGATCCGCCTGTTGCGCCCCGGCTACCGACCGATGGCGCCCAAGCTGGAAATGCAGCAGGGCATCGCCGTGCATCATCCGCGCTTCCTGTCCCTGCCCGGCGTACTGCGCCGTCTCGACGGTTGGGCGATGGCCGTGGCGACCTACTTCCTGTTGCGCCGCCTCAAGGCCGGCGGCGCCCGCCTCATCGATGCGCATTTCGCCTATCCCGACGGCGAGGCGGCGACCCGGCTGGGCCGCTGGCTGGACCTGCCGGTGACGATCACGCTGCGTGGCACCGAAGTGCCGCACAGCCGCAATCCGGCATTGCGTCCGCACCTGGAGCGGGCGCTGCAAGCGGCAACGCGCGTGTTCTCGGTGTCGGATTCGCTGCGCCGGCTGGCGCTCGAACTGGGAGCGGCGCCGGAGAAGACCGAAGTCGTTGGCAACGGCGTCGATACCGGCGTGTTTCATCCCGTCGAGCGCGGGGCAGCGCGCGCGCGCTACGGCCTGCCTGTCGACGCGAAAGTCCTGGTCTCGGTGGGCGGACTGGTCGAACGCAAGGGCATGCACCGCGTCATCGCCTGTCTGCCCGCGCTCGTCGCGCGTCACCCCGGACTGCATTACCTGATCGTCGGCGGCGCCGGACCGGAGGGAGACATGCGGACCGAGCTGGATGCGCTGGTCGCCAGGCTGGGGCTGCAGGAACGCGTGCATTTCCTCGGCAACCTGCCGCCCGCCGAGCTCAAGTGGCCGCTGTCCGCGGCGGATGTATTCGCACTGGCGACGCGCAACGAAGGCTGGGCGAACGTCTTCCTCGAGGCCATGGCCTGCGGCCTGCCGGTGGTGACGACCGACGTCGGCGGCAATGCCGAAGTCGTGTGCCGTCCAGGACTCGGCACGGTCGTGCCGTTCGGCGATGCGGCCGCGCTGGAACAGGCGCTCGATGCCGCCCTGGTGCAGGACTGGGATCGGGCGGCGATCCTGGCGTATGCACGCGAGCATCAATGGGAGCGGCGGGTGGACAGCCTCGTGCGTGCGTTCGATAGCCTGCTGGGCAGCAGCAGGGATGCCGTGGCGGGGGCGGCGGGATGAGCGTGCCGGCCTGGTTTGCCCGCGGCGTGTTCCGCGTCCAGGAATGGGCCATGCATCGACCCACCTGGGCCGTGCTGGCGGAACTCGAACGGACGCAATGGCTGTCGCGCGACGCGATGGCCGAATACCAGCGGGTGCGCCTGAACGGGTTCATGGCCAGCGCGCTTGCACACAGCCCCTGGCATGCGGCGCGCATACGCGCGGCGGGACTCGAGGACGCGGTCAGGCAGGGCGCGCTGACGCTGGCCGACCTGGCGGGGCTGCCGACGATGGACAAGCGCGACGCCCGCGAGAACGCCGAGCAGCTGGTCTGGCGCGACGTGCCGGGCGGCGTGTTCAGGTACACCACCGGCGGGTCGAGCGGCGAACCCCTGATTTTCCATTTCGGTCGCGCAAGGCAGGCCGCGGATGCGGCAGGGCGTCTGCGCGCGCGCCGCTGGTGGGGCGTCGAACCCGGCGAACGCGAAGTGTATCTGTGGGGGGCGCCGGTCGAATTGTCGAAAACGGACCGCGTCAAGACGCTGCGCGACCGCCTGGTCAACCAGCTCCTGCTCAATGCCTTCGAGATGTCGGCCGCACGCATGGACGCCTACATGGCCGCAATCCGGAGCTGGAATCCCAGGGCAGTCTACGGCTATGCCAGCAGCCTCGCCTTGCTGGCCGCCCATGCCGATGCGCGCGGCCGGACCCTGCGTACGCCCGCGCTGCGCGTGGTGAGCACCACCGGCGAACCGCTCTTTCCGCACCAGCGCGAACTGATCGAACGCGTCTTCGGCGTTCCCGTGTCGGTCGAGTATGGCGCGCGCGACGCCGGCCTGATGGCGCTGGAATCGCCGGAGGGCGTGCTGCTGCAATCCAGCGAAACCCATATCGTCGAGGTGCTCGACGAAGCCGGCAGGCCGGCGGAGGAGGGCGAAGCGGTCATCACCAGCCTGGTGTCCGAGGCGCAGCCCTTCATCCGCTACCGCACCGGCGACGTCGTGCGACGCACCGGGCGCGCCGACCCCGGCGGGCGCGGACTGGAAGTGATCGATGCGGTGATCGGCAGGCAGACCGATTTCATCGTTGCCGCCGACGGCCGCATCATGCATGCCCTGGCCGTGATCTACGTATTGCGCGCCATCCCCGGCGTCGGCCAGTTCAAGCTCATCCAGCACACGGTCGATCGCGTGGAAGTCCAGGTCGTGCCGGACAGCCGCTGGGGCGAATCCGCCGTGGCGGCCGTGCACGAGGGGCTGCGGGCACGGCTGGGGCCGACGCTGGAGATCGACCTGCAGCTGCGCGATGCCATCGCACCCGAGGCCTCGGGCAAACACCGTTATGTCGTCAGCCATGTGCGGCTCGCCGCCGCGCTGGCGCAGGCGGCCGCCTGACCGCATGAAACCCGCTGCCTGGTTCCACGCCGAATCGCCCCTGCGCGCAGCCTGGCGCCCGGTCGCCATGCGCTGGGTCATGCAGGATCTCGCGGGTGTGGCGCGCCAGCCCGAACAGGATCACCGCACGCACCTGCGCGCCTCCCTCGAATGGCTGTGCCGGGCGCAGGACACCTGCCTGGCGACGGCCGCGGGCAGCGTCGCGGCCGGCTGGTCGTTCAGGACGGGCTGGCTGCCGCCCAGCCCGGATGCGACGGCACGGCTGATCGAGACCTTCGTGCCGGCGGCCGACTACCTTGTCTGGCCTGAACTGAAGGACCGCGCGCACGCGATGCACACCGCCCTGCTGACGCAGCCGGATACGGCTTCGGCCGCCCGCATCATGGGCCTGATTGCCGGCCATGTGCATCTCGATGCCGCCGACGGGCTGCAACGCGCGCTGGCGTGCGGACGCCTTCTCTGCGAGGCCGGGTACGACAGTCCGGCCCGGCGGGCGGAAGCGGGATGGGCGCTGGCCATGCTCGGAAAACTCAGCGGCGATGCTGCCATCGTCGCCGCCGCGCATCGCCATCTGGTGGAGGCGCTCGCCCTGCAAACGCCCTGCGGCTGGTTTCGCGACGACCACCTGCCGGTATCGACGACCGCGCTGGCGACGACGCTGCGCAGCCTGATCGAGGCGGCAGGCTGGCTTGGCGATCCGGCGCTGTTGCGCACCGCGAGTCGGGGCGCGCGCGACCTCGGCCGGCAACTGCAGGCAGATGGCCGTTTGCCGGGCGCGCACGACGACGGCTGGACACCGGCGTCCGACCACGTCTGCATTGCCGGCCTGACCCGTTTGAGCGCGGCCTGGATGCGCCTCGCGCAGCTGGAAGGCGGGCAGGACTGGCGCGATACGGCCTGGCGGGCGCTGGCCTGGATCAAGCGCAACCAGCGCAGGCAGGGCGACGACCTGGCCGTACGCGATGCGCTGCCCAGCACGGCGCCCATCTGGGCCGGTCCCGCCGCATTCCGGCTCGATGCCCTGACCCTGAAATATTTTGCAGATGCGCTGATGATGGATATGGTGGGTATCGCCATTCCCCAGGCGGCGCAGAAGGCGGGACCCCCATGAGAGACCTGTTCGTTACCGGCGTGATCTTCGGGCTGCTGCCCTTCGTGTTCAAGCGGCCCTGGATGGGCATCCTGCTGTGGTCCTGGCTCGGCTACATGAACCCGCACCGTCTGGCGTGGGGCTTTGCCTTCAATTTTCCGTTCTCCATGTTCGTCGGCGGGGTCACCATCCTGGCGTTCATGATGTCCAAGGAAAAGAAGGAAATGCCGTGGACGCGGGAGACGGTCTTCCTGCTGATCTTCGTCGGCTGGATGCTGTTCACGACCTTGTTCGCCTTCTATCCGGATGCGGCCTGGCTGCAGTGGAACAAGGTCTGGAAGATCCAGATGATGGTTCTGCTCACCGCGCTGATCATCACCGAACGCCAGAAGCTCCATTGGCTGATCTGGGTCATCGTGCTGTCGTTCGCGTTCTACGGCGTCAAGGGCGGGATCTTCACCATCACCCACGGCGGCGCCTATCGGGTGCAGGGGCCGAGCGAAACCTTCATCGGCGGCAACAATGAACTGGCGCTGGCGCTGGTCATGACGATTCCCCTGATCCGCTACCTGCACCTGCAGGAAAAACGGAAATGGCTGAAGCTCGGGCTGGCCAGCGCCATGGTCCTGACCGGCGTCGCCGCGATCGGCAGCCAGTCGCGCGGCGGTCTGGTGGCGATGCTGGCGATGGGACTCTTCCTGTGGTTCAAGAGCCGCAACAAGTTTGTCACCGGGATCTACATGGCCGTGGCCGTGGCGATCATGGCCTCGGTCATGCCGCAGGAATGGTACGACCGCATGAACACGATCAAGACCTACCAGGAGGACCAGTCGGCGCAGGGCCGGATCAATGCCTGGTACACGGCCTTCAACGTGGCGAAGGACCGCATCACGGGCGGCGGTTTCGAAACCTTCCGCCCGCCCACCTTCCGCCAGTACGCGCCCAACCCCTACAACGTGCACGACGTGCACAGCATCTATTTCGAACAGATGGGCGAGCAGGGCTTCATCGGGTTCGGCCTGTTCATGCTGCTCGGGTTGATGGCCTGGATCCGCGCCAGGCAGATCATCCAGCGATGCCGGAAGGACCCGGACAGGAAATGGGCGGCCGACCTCGCGGCCATGATCCAGGTCAGCCTGGTGGGCTATGCTGCCGGCGGCGCCTTCCTGGGCATGAGCTACTTCGACCTGCCCTACCACCTGATGATCATCCTGGTGCTGACCGCCAAGTTCGCCGGCGTGCTTCACAAGGAGCCGGTGCCGGTGGTGACGTTCGCGTCGCAGGCGGCCGCCACGCGCCAGTTCAACTGAACCGGCGGCGTCCGGCTGCCGGCGAACGGCTGGAAGCTAGCCGTTCGCGGCGAGCCACTGCTCCAGCATCATCGTGACCCAGATCATCACGCCGTAGTAGCTGGCGTGGGGGCCGCGCTGCATGGCCAGCATGTGGTCGAGATAGGCCGGCCGGATCCAGCCGCGTTTCTTGAAATCCGACAGGCTGTCGTTCACCAGTTCGCCGAGCGGGGCGTGCTGCGTTGCCCACACGCCGAAGGGCAGGCCGAAGCCGTGCTTGCTCTTGTGGATGATTTTCTCGGGCAGCAGGTCGGTGAGGGCTTCCTTGAAGAACCAGCGCAGTTTCTGCCCGCGCACCTTGTAGTCGACCGGCAGGTGGTTGGCGAAGGCGACCAGGCGGTCGTCGAGCAATGGATAGCGCACCTCGATGCCGGCGGCCTCGGTCATGGTGCCGACCTTGCGCAGGTCGTTGTCGGCCAGGGTGAATTTCAGGTCGAGATGCATCATGCGGTTGATGTAATGGTCCGACGCCGTGCGTTCGTAGACCTCGACCAGGGCCGCGTCCGCTGTCGAAGGGTCGACGGCATGGATGAAATCCCGTTCCAGGATCTGGTCGAGCGGCGTGCGGTGCAGGAAGTTGTAGCTCTCCATGCGCAGCGGCAGGCCGACGTTCGCCTGGTCGACATAGCTGCGCAGCTTGGACAGCGGAAAATGCCGCGACAGCACCGGCAGGTGGGCGACCGGCTCGATCAGCCCGTGTCGCAGCAGGGCCGGCAGCCGTGCGTAGTGCTCGAACAGGCCCTGTTTCGCGTAGCGGGCGTTGCCGCCGAAGATCTCGTCCCCGCCGTCGCCCGCCAGCATGCGTTCGAATCCGGCCTCGCGGGCCGCCCTGGCGCAGAAATAGGTCGGCACCGCGGAATTGTTGCCGAAAGGCTCGTCGTATTCGCGCGCGATGAGGGGGACCGCGGTCACGATGTCCGCGGGCTTGAGGTAGTACTCGTGCGCACGGCAGCCGTAGCGTTCGGCGGCGCAGCGCGCGTACTCCATTTCGTCGAAGCCGTCGGCGTCGAAGCCGATCGAGAAGGTGTCGACCGGCCCGCCGCGGACGGCGGTCAGGGCGCCGACCACGGTGGAGCTGTCGGTGCCGCCGGAGAGGAAGGCGGCGGTCGCCGGCGCGTCGGTCTCGTGCACGGCCTGGTCGAGCAGGCCGCGGAAATTCGCCCGTTGCTGGTCGAATCCGGCGTCGGCCGGCGCATAGTCGGCCTGCCAGTAGAAGCGCGTGTCGAGCTGCCCGTTCTTCAGGGTGACGATCTGCCCGGGCAGCAGCTTGTGCACGCCCTGATACAGGCTGCGCGGCGCCGGGATGGTATGGAAATACAGGTAGTCGTAGATGGCCTGCGGATCGATGTTGCGTCCGGCTGCCGGGTGGGCGGCAACCTGCTGGACGCTGCTGCCGAAGACCAGCTGACCGCCCCGGTGCGCGAAACACAGACGCTCTGCCCCGACCCGGTCGAGCACCAGGCAGGCCCGTTTCTTGATCGGTTCCAGCACCGCGAAGGCGAAGTTGCCGCGCATCAGCGTCGGCAGGTGGTCGCCGTGGCGCATCCAGCCATGCGCAATGGCGACGACGGGGCTGCGGTCGCGGGCGATGAAGGCCAGTTCGTCGTCGGTGAAATGCGGGCGCCCCATCAGCGCCGCCGCCAGGCCGTTCTCGACGTGGATGTCGGCCTTGCCGAAGCGCGAACAGGCGGCCACGCCAAGGAGCTGGCTGCTGTGCGCATGCAGCAGGCTTTCGGGAGACAGGCAGCCGGCGCCTGCCATATGCCGGATCAGTTCCTGATGTGCGCCGTGGTCGCCCAGCCAGCCGAAAATGCCGTCCATGGTGTGTCGTGTCGGAGTGATGCGGGATAATGTCGCAAACTATAAACGAGCGCCGTGTCTGGCACGAATCCTGTATGTCGTGCTCCGGTTCGGCCTACGCAAGCCCGGAAGGGTGCCCGGATGATAACGACAGAATCCCCATGAATTTGAGCGAATTCCTCGACAAGGTGAAGAAAACGCTGGCCTGGCATGCAGGACGGGCGCAGCGGGCCTGGCGAAGCTGGGCCTGGTCGCTGTCGCGGCGGCCGGCACAGCGGCCGATCATCGTCGTCGGTTGTTCGCGGGCCGGCACCACGCTGGTCTACAAGACCTTGTCCGAGTCCGGCGAAATCGGCAGCCTGCAGCGCGAAACCCACGACTGGTGGAGCGACCTGCATCCGCCTGCCGACAAACACTGGGACACCCATGCCCTCGATGCCGCCGACGCCAGTCCGGCGGATCGCGACACGGCCAGCCGTTATTTCTACGCCTGGACCGGCAAGCATCGCTGGGTCGACAAGAACAACCAGAACGGCCTGTGCGTGCCGTATCTGCACGCGCTGTTTCCGGATGCGGTGTTCGTCTTCGTCAAGCGCAGTCCGGGCGACAACCTCAATTCGCTGATCGAGGGCTGGAAGAAACCGGGCGAATTCGCCACCTGGTCGAAGGCCCTGCCCGAGCGCGTGGCGGTCGAGAACGGCACGCTGAACCAGTGGTGCTTCTTCCTCGCCGAGGGCTGGCGCGATTACCTGGAGGTGCCGGTGGAGGACGTCGCCGCCTTCCAGTACGCGGCGATCAACCGCGCCATCCTCGACGCCAGGGCGACCATCCCGCCAGGGCAATGGGTCGAGGTGTTCTACGAGGATTTCCTGCGCGACCCGACCGCCACCTTCAGACGCCTGTTCGAGGGCTGCGGCCTCACCTTCGACGCGGCCACGCAGGCGCGCTGCGCGGACGCGCTCGACGTACCCTACAACGCCTTCTCCGAGATTCGCCTGGACAAATGGAAGGACGGCCGCAACCGCGAACGGATCGAACGCGTGATGCCGCGCGTGGCCGAGGTCGCGGCGCGCATGGGGTATCGATGACGCTGTTCTGGCTGCTGCCTGCCGCACTGGCCTGCCTGTGGGCCGGCGTGCTCGGCGCGTTCGCGCGTCCGCTCGCCGCACGCTGGCGCGAACCCGTGCTCAAATACCCCGTGCTGGCCATCGAGAGCGACGACTGGGGGGCGGGGCCGCTGCAGCAGGCCGAGCTGCTCATGCGACTGGCGGCCTGCCTGCAACGCGTGCGCGATGCCGATGGCCGTCCGGCCGTGATGACGCTGGGCGTGGTGCTGGAAGTGCCGGACGGACCGCGCATCGCGGCCGGCGGGGGCGCGCATTACCACGGGCTGACGCTGGCCGATCCGCGTTTCGATGCCGTTCGTGCGGCCCTGCGTGCGGGGAGCGAAGCCGGCGTCTTCGTGCCCCAGCTGCATGGCCAGTGCCATTACTGGCCGGACACGCTGATGGCCGTCGCGGCGCGTGACCCCGCGGTGCGCGACTGGCTGGTGTCGGCCGGACCGGCACGTACCGAAGCCTTGCCCTCGCCGGTGCAGAGCCGCTGGGTCGATGCCGCTTCGCTGCCGTCGAAGCCGCTGGCCGACGCGGCGATCCGGCAGGCCGTGGCGGCCGAAGCGGACACCTGGCGCGCACTTTTCGGCGGAGCGCCCGCCGTTGCGGTGGCGACCACCTTCGTCTGGAACGACGCGGTCGAGGCAGCCTGGCGCGACGCCGGCGTCGAAACCGTGATCACCCCGGGACAACGCGCCACCTGCCGCGATGCGCAGGGCCTGCCTGCCTGCGTCGACCGCACGATGCTGGCGGGCAGGATGTCGCCCGACGGCCTGCTGTACCTGGTGCGCGACGTCTACTTCGAGCCCGCGCTGGGGCATGCGCCGCAGCGCCTCGCCGACGGCCTGGCCGAGCGCGCGCGCCAGGGCCGTGCCTGCCTGGCCGAGACGCACCGTTTCAATTTTCTCGACGAGACGGAGGCCAGCCTGACGACACTCGAGGCGGGCCTCAACGCGGCGCGTGCACGCTGCCCCGCGCTGCGCTTCCTGTCGCCGCAGGCATTGGCGCGCGCCGTGCGGCAGAACGATCCGGCCTGGATCGAGCGGCGGTTCGCTGCGCGTCTGCCTGCCTGGCGTGCCCGCCTCGCCGAAATTCCCCGCTTTGCGCGCCTGGCGCGCCTGGCGGGCCTGGGCTGGATGCTGGCATGACTGCCCCGCGTTTCTCCGTCGTCATCCCCGCCTACAACGCGGCGGCCACGCTGGCGCGTGCGATCGAATCGGTACGCAGCCAGAGCTGGCCGGCGCACGAAATCCTCGTGGTCGACGATGGCTCGCGCGACGCCACCGCCGAGATCGCGCGCGGCTTCGGGGCCCCGGTACGCCTGATTCAGCAGACCAATCGGGGCGTGTCGGTCGCGCGCAATGCCGGCGCCGCGGCCGCCACCGGCGACTGGCTGGCCTTTCTCGACGCCGACGACTGGTATGCGCCGGACCGCCTGCGGCTACACGCCGAATGGATCGCCGAGGACGCCGGACTCGATTTCCTGACCGGCGACTACGAATACCGCGACCCCGACGGTCGCCTGCTCGGCACGTCGATGGCACAGCATGCCTCGGGGCGCGCCGTGCTGGCGAAAGCGGGCGGCGCCGTCCGGACGACGCTGGAGACGCCCGCCGAGATCGCCGCCTTTGTCGCCGATCACTTCGGCGACACGCATACGCTGTCGGTACCGCGCGCCCGCTTCGTCGAACTGGGCGGCTATCCAACCGGCTACAAGGTGTGCGAGGACGTACATTTCCTGGCGCGGCTGGTCGCGCACAGCCGGCGCATCGGCGTCGTCTGCGCGAACCTGGGCGTGTACCTGATCCACCCCGGCAGTGCCACGCGGCGCGACCCCGTCGCCGCGCAGCGCGAGAACGTGCGTACGCTCGCCGATCTGAAACGCCTGGCGGAAAACTTCCCCGCGCCGGTGCGGGCCGGCGTGGCGGATCGCATGCGCGCCGCGCGCTACAACCTCGGCTGCGCGCTCGCGAAACAGGGGCAGCGCGTGGCGGCGGCCCGCGCGGTACTGCCCTCGCTGATCGAGGCCCCGGGCTGGCGCGGCGTGCGCGACGTGCTGTCGATGCTGAAAGGCGTGGCATGAAGCTTCTGGTGCTGTCCGAGCTTTTTTTGCCCACCAAGGGCGGCACCGCAGTGTGGGCGGCCGAGGTCTACAAGCGCCTCGGCGGCAGGGAAATCCATATCGTCACGGCCGACGTGCCGGGGGCGGCGGTCGTCGACGCGACGCATCCCAACACCATCCACCGGCTCGACCTGCGACGCGTGCCCTGGCTGCGACCGGAGTCGCTGGCGATGTATGCACGCTTCTTCTTGCGCGCGCTGCGGCTGGCGGCGACGCAGCGCTTCGAGGCGATCCATGCTTTTCGCGCGCTGCCCGAAGGTCTGGTTGCCTGGGTCGTGGCGCGGCTGACTTTCCATGCAGTCGTGCTCTACGCGCATGGCGAGGAGCTCACGACCTGGGGACGCGGCCGCAAGTACAAGGCGATGCGCTTTGCCCTGCGCCACGCCGATCGCGTGATCGCCAACAGCGAGCACACGCGCGCGACGCTGCTGGACATGGGGGTGAATGCATCGCGCATCGCGGTGATCTACCCCGGGGTGGACATCGCGCTTTTTCGCCCCGGCCTCGATAGCGACGGATTGCGCGCAGTCCTCGGCATTGCGCCGGACGAGGCCCTGCTGTTTTCGGTGGGCCGGCTGTCGCGCCGCAAGGGCTTCGACCAGGCGATTCGCGCAGTGGCACGCTTGCGTGCGGAAGGTCTGCCGGTGCGGTACGTGATCGGCGGCATCGGCGAGGACACGGCCTATCTCGACGCGCTGATCGACGAAAACCGCCTGCAGTCGGCGGTGCACCGCATCGGCGCGATCGCCGAAGCCGACCTGCCGCGCTGGTTCGGTGCCTGCGATGCCTTCGTCATGCCCAATCGCGAAATCGACGGCGACAACGAGGGGTTCGGCATGGTGTTCATCGAGGCGGCAGCCTGCGGCCGCACCAGTCTGGCCGGCGAGGCGGGCGGCACCGGTTCTGCGGTCCTGCACGGCGTCACCGGCCTGCGCGTCGACGGAACCTCGGTTGACGCGATCGCAGACGGGCTGCGCACGCTGATCACGCAGCCCGACCGCCGTGCCACTCTGGCCGCGGCCGCCCTGCAACGCGTACAGAATGAATTCGCCTGGGAACGCGTGGCGGACAAGACCAGACAACTGCATGCGAATCAGGCATAGTCCCCGAACATGAATATTCCTGCGTCATGGCCCGTCGCCGTCTTCGCGCACAACGAGGCGCGCAACATCGTCGCCTGCCTCGACAGCCTGCAGGCCGCATCCGCGGTGCCGCCGGCGTGCTACGTCCTCGCCAATGCCTGCACCGACGCCACCGAGTCGCTGGTACGCGAATATGCCCGTACGCATCCCAACGTGCACCTCGTTCCCATCGTCGTGGGCGACAAGGCCAATGCCTGGAACGTCTTCGTCCACGAGGCCGCGCCGGCCGGCCAGGCCCTGTATTTCTTCATGGACGGCGACGTGCGCGCCACGCCCGGTTCGCTCGATGTCATGGCGCGCACGCTCGAAGGCGAGCCGCATGCCAATGGCGTTTCCGCGTTGCCGATGAGCGGGCGCGGCGTCGAGGCCTTCCAGCGCGACATGCTGCGTGACAGGGGGGTCGCAGGCAATCTTTACGGTCTGCGCGGCGCCTTCGTGGAACGTATCCGCGCGCAGGGCATCCATATGCCTGTGGGCACCATCGGCGAGGATGCGCTCATGGGGGCGATGCTGAAATGGGACCTGCGCGGCGACACGCGCTGGGACGACGGCCGGGTCGCGGTCGCACGCGAGGCCGGTTTCGAATTCGATTCGGTATCGCCCTGGCGGCTACGCGAGTGGAAGAAGTATTTTCGCCGCCGCGTGCGCTACAGCGTGCGCGGCTACCAGAACAAGATGCTGGGCCTGGCGATCCAGCCGGCCGGTTTCGAGGTCTTGCCGCCTCAGGTGCGTGAACTCTATCCGCGTTATCCTGATCTGTTGAAAATGAAATGGCGTGGTGCCGACACCCTGTTCGACTGGCTTGCGATACGCGAGATCCGGTCGAAGCTGGAATCCGGACCCGCCACCGACTGAACCGGAAGGAATCGTAGCGATGACCCTGTCGAAAGCATATGGATGGTCCGTCCTCATGGCGCTGCTTGCGGTGCCGCCGGCCATGGCCGCCTGGCAACCCAGCCCCGCCGAGATGGCGGCGTTGCCGCCCTATTGCGGAGCCCGTTTCAACGAAGGCTCGGAAGCCTTCAAGACCTGGCGCTCGAGCATGGGCGGGGACTTCATCCACATCCATCACTACTGCGCCGGCCTGAACTTCCTCAACCGGTCCTACGGCATGGCATCCGCCAAGGACAGACAGGGCACGCTGGGTGGCGCCGTGCGCGAATTCGACTACGTGCTCACGCATGCCAGCCCCGATTTCAGCCTGCGTGCGGAAATCCTGATGAACCGCGGCGTCGCACTGTCGCTGCTGAAGCGTCAGGGTGAGGCGATCACCAACCTGACCCAGGCGATCGAGAAAAGCCCCGACCTGCCGCGCGCCTACATGACGCTGGCGGATATTTACGATGCGCAGAAGCTGCGCGCGAAGGCGCTGGAAACGGTAACCGAGGGCCTGCGTCACAGCCCCGGCACGCGCAGCCTGCAACGCCGCTACACCGAGCTGGGCGGCAAGCTGCCGTATCCGGAACCGATCAAGCCGGCGCCGGCCGAAACGCCTCAGGCGGCGGCTGTGCCCGCCGCGCCTGCACAAGCGGCCGAACAGTCTGCAGCGCCGAAGCCGCCGGCAGAAGCGGCGCCGGCTCAACCCGCCGAAGCCGCGCCGAAGATCGGTTCGCCGAAGAACCCCTACTGCCGTTTCTGTCCGGACTGAAGCGGCGCCTCGCCAGGGGCGTGCGCGGTGTCGACGAACGCGCGCAGGCGCGGCCACAATTCGGCGACGACCTCGGGATGGGCATCCGCCACGTCGTGCTGGCAGACAGGGTCGTTGTCCAGGTCGTGCAGCCGCAAGACGTGGCCATCGCGCAGCGGCTGGTAGACCAGTTTCCAGCGGCCGTGGCGGATCATGCGGTCCTTCGCCGCGAGGACGACGCCGTTGTATTCGGTCTTGATCGCGAGCGTGCCGCGCTCCCGGTCAGGCACTTCCATGAGTTCCAGCAGATCGGGGTAGCGCAGGTGCGACTCCGGCAGCCCCGGGATATCGGCGATCCAGATGCCGGTTTCGTTGAAGGCATCGAGATCCGGGCAATCCGCGTCGCCCTGCAGGCAGGGGGCCAGCGATACGCCGTCCGCGCCCGCGGAAACCGGCAGGCCGGCGAGTTCGAGCAGCGTGGGGGCGAGATCGATGGAACGCACGACGTTGTCGATCCGTCCGCGCGCCGGACAGCGCGGATCGCGGATCAGCAGCGGGATGCGCGGGCTGGCTTCCCCTACCGCCGAATTGCCCTGTCCCCAGGTGTCGTGCTCGAAGAACTCCATGCCGTGGTCGGAATAGACGACGACGAGTGTGTTGTCCGCAAGACCGCAATCCGCCAGATGGGCGAGCATCCTGCCCACCTCATCGTCGAAAGCGGCCACGCAGCCGTCGTACAGGTCGACGATCTGGTCGAGGTCGAATTCCTCGCGCGGCGCGCCCTGGCGGCGGATGATCTCGAAGGGATCGGTCAGCCGCGCCATCGCGAACTTCGATTCGCCCGTGTAGGCGGGGTCCGCGTAGCGGGTGTACCACGGCCATTCGGAAGCGAAGGGCGGATGCGTCGTGGAATAGAACACGTTGAGCAGGAAAGGCGAGTCGCCGGCCGCGAGGCGCGACAGCAGGCGCCGTGCGCGGTTGCCGAGCGGCCGCGAGAGCGGTACGCCGCCGAGATAGTAGAGTTCGGGCAGCAGCAACCGGCCCAGGCGGTTGTGCGTGAACAGCGAGACATACAGGCGCAGGTCCTTGGGCCCCTGCCGGATCAGGTATTTCAGATTCCACTGGTCGTCCGGCAGGTCGACATGGTCGAAGCCGAAGGAATACTTGCCCATGTCCGCGCCGCACCAGTCCGAGATGACCGCGGTCCGGTACCCCGCCTTCTTCAGTTGCGCCGGCAGGGCATCGACGCGCAACCGGGTGTCGTCGTCGCTGGCGTAGTTGTCGCGGATGCCGTGGGTGTGCGGCCAGGTGCCGGTCAGCATCGAAATCAGGCTGGGCGCGGTGCGTGCGCAGGGGACGTAGCAGTTGGCGAACAGGGTGCCGGCCTCGCCGAGGCGATCGATGTTCGGCGTCAGCGCACGCCGGTAGCCGAGTGCGCCCAGCCGGTCGGCGCGCAGGGTGTCCGAGCCGATCATCAGGATGTTGGGCGGAGAGCCCGTGGCGCGAGCGGGCGCGGCCCGCAACGGGCGTGCCGGCGGTTGCCAGGCGGACCAGACGAGCGTGCCTGCGATACCCAGCAGGCTGGCCCACAGCGCGATCAGGCCGCCGGGCCGGTTGGCCTGCGCCAGCGCGATGCTGGCGAACACGGACAGACCGGCCACGCTGCCAGCGGCCAGCCATTGCAAGGCGCTGATCCGGGCCGGCGTCATGAACTGCCACAGTGCGTAGAGACGGCTGGTGCGGTAGTGCATCGAGGCCACCAGCAGGCCGGGGTTGTAGCGCAGCATGCGGACGAACTGGAGGCCGAAGCCGCCCAGTACCCCGAGCAGGGCGGCGATGAAGGCCAGCCCGCCGGACCAGCCCGCATGGAGAATCGTGGCCAGCATGAAATACAGCAGGACGCCGATGCCGCCGGTGAACAGCATCAGCGCGAATGCCCAGGCGGTGAGGCGCGCCAGCGCATACAGGGTGTAGCGTCGGTAGTGGGTGAGCACTTCCTCGCGGATGCGCGGGCCGGTCTGCGTGAAATCGAGCAGCGATTTGGCGAGCAGGGCCAGCGCACCGATCGCGGCCACCGCCATCGCCGGCAGCAGGCCGTTCCAGCGAGCGTGCCCTGCGGCGAACCATGCGATCACGGCGCACGCCACGGTCGTGATCGCAAGCAGTTCCACCTGGAGCATGCCGCGGTCGGGCGGCAGCGACAGCGTGGACCGGCGACCGGGGCCGCGCAGGCTTTCGACTGCGCCGGTCAGTTCGCCGAGGCTGGCCGCCAGCCGCACCAGATAGAAGAAGCGCCGGTCGCCGTTGAGGGTGAAGGCAGCGCTGCCGAAGTGCCCCAGGATCTTGCGCAGCATGTAGAGGCGGGGGCGGCGTTCGTCGCGGCGGATGAGGAAATTGGCGCGCGAGCGCAGGAAGCTCTTGCGCAGGGTGTAGGGTGTGCTCATGCGCTCGGCGTCGATCGCATGGAGCTGGCGCACCCCGGGCAGGTAGCGGATCGTGCAGTCGCGGGCGACGGCCCGCTTGAGGAAATCGTGGTCCTCGCCGCCGGCGAGATTGTGTCCGGTCGGTCCCAGTTCGACGGCGAAGCCGCCGACGGTTTCGAACACGGAACGCCGCACGACGATGTTGCCGCCGCTGGGAAAACGGTCGTGCGGGCCGAGCGTGAACGAATCCGGTCCCAGGTCGAATTCGGGAAAGGGGCGGATGGGGATTGCGTATTCGCCCTGCGCGTGGACCCAGGAGGGCTCGCTGCCGTCCCAGGCGGGCCAGATGCGACCGCAATAAAGAGCGGCATCCGGGTGCGCCTGCATGCCGGCGATCAACTGTTCGAGAAAACCGGCCTCGACCGTCTGGTCGTCGTCGATGAAACACAGCGCCTCGTGCGTGGTGTGCGCGATGGCCGCGTTCAGTGCGTAGGACTTGCCGGCCTGCGGTTCCTCGATCCAGTCGAGCGACAGGTTGGCGCGCGGGTGCGCCGCGCGGAAATCGGCCAGCCGTGCGAGCGTATCGTCGCTGCAGTGGTTGGCCACCACCAGCACATCGACGACTGCGTCGCCGGTGTAGCCGCAGTCATAGATCGAGCGCAGCGTCTCGACGAGCGAGGCACTGCGGTTGTAGGTGCAGACGACGACGGCGAGGCGGACGGACGACATGGCGTGCGGGTCAGCCCAGGCCGCGCCCGTGCCTGCGCAGTACGGCGAGCCATTCCTCGATGTGCTCGCCCTCGGTGCGCATGTCCCACTGGAAGCCGGTGCGCCTGAACGGATAGAGGCCGTTCTCCACTGCCCAGATCAGGTCGTCGAGGTGGCGTACGTAGTTCTCATCGTGGCGCCACGGGTGGATCGCCCAGTGCGTGTAGCCGTTCATCGACCAGCGTGCATAACCCTTGCGCGAGAACGTGTAGGAAAAGCTGTTTTCCAGCGGTTCGCCGGGCTTGGCCTGCTCCAGCGGCAGACAGGCGTGGAAGCGTGCGACGTCCATCAGGAAGTAGCGCGTCGAGACGAAGTCCGCATGGTGCCAGTCGCTTTTCGGCCTGGGCTCGAACGAACGGCCGGTCAGGCGCTCCAGCCAGTTGCGCGCCTGCGGCGGCCCGCCCTGCGGGGTGGCGACGATGACCCGGCTCTCGCGCTGGAGCAGGTCGAGGCCGTCATGAATCCACGAGCGCTCGCCGGCGCGGTAGAACAGCATGTCGGAATCGACATGGAACAGATAGTCGCCGCGACACGCGTCCATCGCGTAGAGATACTGGTAGATGGGCGCGCCCGAGAAATCCTTGAGGTCGACCTGGCGCCCGCCGAAGTATTTCTGCAGGATGCGCTGCTGCTCGTCCTCGGTCCAGGGCACCACGTCGACGCGGTCGATGACGCCGTCGGCGAGCAGGCGGTCGAGGATGCGTTCGACCTCGCTCTGCGTGCCCTGGATGCGTTCGGCGTACTTGCCTTCCTGGCGGCCCGGGTCGTAGGTGGCAATGCGCTCGACGAAGGGAAAGTTCAGCTGGCGCAGCATGTGCCGGAGCGTGGACTCCAGATAGGGTGCGTCCGAGTTGCAGACGTTGACGGTGAAACTGACGGCAGCGTTCATGGCTTGGGCGAGGCGGGCGTGGAGGCGGAAGACGGGACGACGAAATTGAGCTTGCTGCGGTTGCGGCCGCGCCAGCGATGCAGCCGGATCGACAACGCGTTGTGGAGACGATACAGGGCGCGCAATGGCAGCGGCAGGCGGCGCGGTACGGTCTCCAACGGGTAGCCGCAGGCGGCCAGGGTCGGTCCGGCTTCGCTCTCGAAGACCCGGACCTGCCAGCGGTTCAATGCGCGCCGCCACTTGCCCTGGTTGTCCTGCTTGACGGTCTTCATCTGGCGCGTGATGTCGGGGTGCGCCGCCAGCGCATCTGCGTCGTGCGCGGGCGGCTGTTCGCCGAGGAAGGCGCACACGGTGCGCAGCGCCGCGTCCTTGTCGTCCAGCACGTCCTCGTAGCGCAGTTCGAGGTACTGGCCCGCCGGCAGGGTACGGCCTTTCGCGCGACAGACGTCCACGTACTTCTGCCAGTACTGCGCGGCATAGTAGATGTTGTAGGCGCTGAAGTCGTGCGCGCGGCCGAACAGCGAGAGCGCCACGTCGCGGCCGTCGCGCACGAGATGGATGATGCGGGCGTCCGGCCACCATTCGAGCAGGATGTCGAGGTGCAGCGCGTAATACGGCGTCTTGTCGCCCCAGCGCGACTTGCCCTGACCGCGCGCGTTGTGCTCGAAGATGCCTGCGACCACGTCGCGCACGCTGGCGCGGCCTTCGGCGAGAAAAGCCTCGGCCAGCGTCTCGACGTCGAACTTCACGCCGTGCAGGTCGGTGTCGAGAAATTCGGCGTTGAAATCGTGCAGCGTCCGCAACAGGCGGCGCATGCCGTCAGGGGTGGCGACGTCCGGATAGGCGGCCTGGTTGCGATGGAGCGGGACGATGAAGTGCGATTCGCCGGTCGGCATCGACAGCCCGGGCAGGTCGTCGAGGATGTACTGCAGCATGGTCGTGCCGGAGCGGGGCGCGCCGACGATGAAGACGGGGCCGGTCTGGGGAGCGGGAGTGGAAGACATCGGAAGGACGATAGCGGGATTCAGGTCCGGACGCCACGGCGGCGGTAGCCGACGATGACGCCCAGCGCATTGGCGGCGTTCATGGCCTGGCGGACCAGGGCGGCCCGGCCGGCAGGCAGGAGGCCGAGGGTTTTCAGGCCGTGGCGGACGAACTGTGCGATCAGGAAGGGGGGGATGCCCAGCACCGTACGCGGGAAATCCGGCAGCCGGAACTGGCCCTGGCGCAGCCCGGCGCGGTAATGCAGCTTGACGAAATAGCCGCGCGACAGTTTCCAGGCGTCGACCGCATGCAGCACGGCCATGTCCGGCCGATAGCGGATGCGTGCACCCAGTCCGAGCAGGGCACGCAGCATCGCGGCATCCTCGCCGCCGCCGACATCGGCGCCCTCCCGGTTGTAGCGTGCATCGAAGCGCAGTTCGGGGTGGGCGCGGAAGAACGCCATGGCGTAGGCGGTGTTGCCGCTCCACACCGGCGTCTGGTCGCTCTCGATCCAGCGCGGCGTCGTGCCGTGGTCGAGGCGGCCGAGGAAACCGGCGATCTCGTCGTCCAGCCAGACCGGCCGTGCGTGCACCGAGAAATCGATCTCGATGCGGCCGCCCACGCAGTGCGCACCTTCGCGCATGATCGCATCGTGGGCGGTCCGCAGGAAACCGGGCTCCGGGAGTTCGTCGTCGTCGATGAAGACCAGGATGTCGCGGTCGCGCGCTTCGCTCAGGGCGCGGTTGCGTGCCGGGACGATGCCGGGCGCGGGTTCCGTGACGACGCGCAGCGGTGCGCCGGGCAGGGCCTGCAGGCGCGCGAGTACATCGAGGGTGTCGTCGGGACTGGCATTGTTGACCGCCAGGATCTCGAAGTCTGTCGGGCAGTCCTGCGCACGTAGGGCGGCAAGCAGCCTGTCGAGGCGGTCGGCGCGTCTGTAGGTGCAGAAGGCGACAGTGAGGGTGGGCATGAAGTCATAACGGGTCGCGCGCGCGGCGGCGGGCATCGACCATCCGAATCAGCGAATCGAACAGGGATGCAGGCAAGAAGCTGGCCAGGATGTACTTGGCGTCGCGCGCCTTCCAGTCGGATTTGCGGGCGGCGCGCCGGAACAGCCGGCGTGCCGAGTCGAGATCGCGCCGCCAGTGGCAGCGGTAGGCTTCGGCCAGCAGCGGGCCGTAGAGACTGGCGTCGCGCCCGGCGCGGTCCAGGTGGGCGACCTGTTCCGGGTGGCGACGGACGAAATCCTCGCGCACCGCGACGGCGTCGAATACCTGACGCCAGCGTGGAATTTGCGACACGCCGCGCGGATAGCGACGGTAGTAGGCGAGCACCTCGGGGACGCGCACGACAACCGGTTCGGCGGCGAGCATGCGCAGCCACAGGTCGTAGTCCATGGCGGTGGGACGCCGCTCCGAGAAGCCGCGCAGCGCATCCAGCAACTGGCGACGGAGCAGCACGCCATTGATGGGCCAGGGACAGGACTTGAGGAACAGCGCGACGGCATCCGCGGCCGCATAGTTGGGCGGAATGAAAGGCTGGGTGTTCTGGGCGAGCTCGCCGACGTTCTGCCAGCCGCAGTAGGCGACGTCGGCGTGGGTTTCCTGCATCGCGTCGTGCAGTTGCTTCAAGGCATCGGGGTGCCAGCTGTCGTCCGCATCGAGGAAGGCGACGAAATTGCCGTGTGCGTGCGAGAGCCCGTGATTGCGCGCCGCGTAAGGGCCGCTGTTGATCTGGTGGAAAACGGCGACACGGCCGGGGTGTGCGTTCGCAATGCGTTCGATGATCGCGTCCGAGCCATCGGTCGAGCCGTCGTCGACGACGACCAGTTCGACGCGCGCATAGCTCTGTCCGAGCACGCTGGCCATCGCTGCCTCCACATAGGGGGCAGCGTTGTAGCACGGCATCACGACCGAAATGAGCGTGGGATCGAAACTATCCATCGGATATCGGGTTGTTCTTGTCTCGCCGGCGCAGCAACGCGCGATGCCAGGATTCCGGAAGCAGCGCAGGCAGCATGTAGGTCCAGTCGCGCAGTGTGCCATAACCGTGCCGCATCACGGCACGGAACAGGCGTCGCGCGGTGGCGAGATCGCGTTTCCAGTAGCTGGCGTAGGCCTGCGCCAGCAGGATGCCGAGGGTGAGCTCGCGCACCCGGTGCCGGCCCAGCCTGGCGCGGAATGCCGGGGTCGCGTCCAGATAGCGTTGCTGCGCGAGCAGGTGCTGCAGCGCGGCGCGCGCCTTGTTCGCTGAGGCCTGTGCATGGCCGTGGAAGTGATAGTAAGCGAGCACTTCGGGCACGCGCACGATGGGGGCGGGAACGGCGACGCGCAACCAGAGCGCGTAGTCCTCGGCGTTGCGCAGGCGCGTGTCGAAGCCGCCCGCAGCCTCGACCGCGGCGCGGCGGACCAGCGCGGCATGGATCGGCCAGCGGCAGCCGGCAAACAGTGTTGCCGCCTTGTCTGCGTTCTCGTAATCCGGCGGCACGAAGGGCTCGCCCTGCCCGCCGGGCAGGCCGAGGTTCTGCCAGCCGCAGTAGGCCAGCGCGGCTACGGGCGCCGCCGCGAGCGCGGCATGCATGCGGGACAGAAAATCCGGCGACCAGGTGTCGTCGGCGTCGAGGAAGGCGATGCAGTCGCCGCGGGCGAGGCGCAGGCCGGCGTTGCGCGCGGCGCTGACGCCCTGGTTGGCCTGGCTGTGCACCTGGATGCGCGGATCGGTTTGGGCCTGCAACCAGGCGAGCGTGCCGTCGCGCGAGCCGTCGTCGACCGCGATCAGTTCCCAGTCGCCGAAGGTCTGCGCCAGCACGCTGCCGACGCTGGCCGGCAGGTGGGCCAGCGCGTCGTGGCAGGGCATGACGATGGAAACGGCGGGGCGCATGGGCGGTCAGGTGCGCCGCAACCGGCGCAGGGCGTAGCGTGCGATGTCCCGCCAGCGCACGTCGTGGCTGCCGAAGTAGAGCTTGCGCGCGAGGCTGCCGGCGGTGTCGGCGTTGAACACGGTCAGGCGGCGCAGGCGGTAGGGGTCGTTGTCGCGCAACGCCCAGCCGGTACGCGTGGTACACGCGGCGGCGTAGCCGGCGGCGGCGACGGCCGCGGCACAGCGCGCGTCCCAGGCACCATAGGGGTAGGCGAAGCTGGACACGGGTGCGCCAAGCAGGTCTTCGAGTGCGGTTCTGGAGTCGACCAGCTCGCGTTGAAGTTGCGCATCGTCCGTTTCAGTCAGGCGTGCGTGGCTGACCGTGTGGGAGCCGATTTCCATGCCGGCGGCGCGCATCGCGCGCAGTTCGGCGCCGTTCATCATGCGGCCGGCCGGGCGGCCGTCGTCGGGCCAGCCGGGCGTACGGCCGACGGAGCCGGAGACGATGAACCAGCTTGCGCGCATGCCGCGCTGTTCGAGTTCTGCGCAGGCAGCCAGGTTGTCGACGTAGCCGTCGTCGAACGTGATGACGGCGGTGCGGCCGGGCCAGCTTCGGCCGGATTCGGCGAGTTCGGCCATGGTCGGCGTGGCGTAACCCGATGCCGCGAGGAAATCGAGCTGCGCGCGGAACTGCTGCATCGACACCGCCCACGGCCAGGCCGGGTGGCCGGTGCCGGGCGCGACGGCGTGATACATCAGCATCACCGGACCGTGCTGGCCGGCCTGGCGGTGGAGGAGGCGGGAAAGGGGGTCGATCCGGCTCATGCTGCAGGCGAAGGCGATAGTCTGAGTTTGGTTTTCCAGCGGGCGGCCTCCGAGGCGAGCGCGGGGATCGGCAGATACAGGAAGCACAGGGCGTAGACCAGCCCGCCGGCTGTCGCCATGAGTATCACATACAGCGGCCCGTTAGAGCGGAACGCGGGCGGCAGGCCGGCGTCGACCAGCCACAGTGCGGCGACGAGGAGGCCGTTGAGCAGCAGGGCCGGCGCGAAGGCGCGCCCCAGATCGCGCCAGCGGGCGTGCAGGCACTGCCTGGCCAGCCAGAACATGTGGATGCTCATGTAGAGCAGGGCGAGTGCCATGCCCGTGGCCACGCCCTCCATGCCGTAGGGCAGGCCGAGCACGATGCCCGCGCCGGCGACGGCGATCATGACGACCTGCGCGACCAGTTCCCTGTCCAGCCAGTTGCGCGCCGCCAGCACGGCACCGGAAAGGTTTTCCACGATCATGAACGGGGCGGCGAGACTGAGGATCACCAGCGGCGCGGCCGAATCGGCCCAGCGCTGGCCGAACAGCAGCACGACCAGCGGTTCGGCCACCCAGACGAAACCGACGTAGAAGGGCAACGCGTACGCCAGCACCAGGGTCAGGCTGCGGAAGAAGAGGTAGCGCGAGGTATCGAGGTTGTCGTGTTCCTTGGCCAGCGCGCGGAACAGCACCTCGTAGACCGAGCCGGTGATGAAGCCGTGCGGGCGCGCCGCCAGGCTTTCGGCCTTGTTGTACAGGCCCACGCCGGCCGGCCCGAGGCTGCGCGACAGGATGAAGGTCGGCAGCTGGTTGCGCACGTAACCCACGATGTTGTTGCTGGAGGCCAGCAAACCGTAGCGCATCAGTTCGCCTGCGCGCGCGAAATCGAAGCACAGGCCGGGCCGCCAGCGGGCATACCAGGCGAACTGCGCCGCGCCGGCCACCGAACTGAAGAGGCTCGCCAGGATCAGGCTCCAGGGGCCGTAACCCGCCCATGCCAGCGACAGCGCGATGCCGTTGTAGACGAACAGGTTGGTGAGCTGCACTGCGGTCTTGGCCTTGAAGCGCATGTCGCGGTGCAGCATGTTGCTGGGCACGTTGAAGAAGGGGCGGATCAGGAAGGACAGGGCCGACACGCGCAGCAGGTCGGCGTAGAGCGGGTCGCCATACCAGCGGCCGAACGCCGGCGAGACCGCGAAGAAGAAACCGACGATGACGAGGCCGATCAGGCTTTGCAGCGTGAACAGCAGATCGAAATCGCGTTTCGTCGCTTCCTTCGCGCGCACGATGGCCTGTCCCATGCCGCCGCCGGCGACGAAGCCGGCCAGGTTGGTGAAGATCAGGATGGTCGCCACCATGCCGAATTCCGCCGGCATGAGCAGGCGCGCGAGGATCAGGCCGAGCGCGAAATTGAGGACCTGGCTGCCGGTGTTGCCGATGAATACCCATTTCGCACCATGGCGGATGCTGTCGCCGAGACTCATGGCGCTAGTGGCTCCGGCCCAGCCAGCGTTTTGCGTGCACGCTCGCCGACGCGACGCCCGGCAAGCGCTTCAGCTTGCGCATCATCACGCTGTCGAAACGCGCATTCGGCCTGAAATGCCCGCGTTCGAGCCGGGCGAACTGGCTGTCGTCCGGAACGGCGAAGCGGGCGCGCATGCGCGCGATGGCAGACAGCGCCTCGCCCAGGTTGTGCTCGATGTAGTCGATCTGCCCGCTCCAGGCGATGTCGTTGCCGAGATGGAAGGTCAGCGGCAGGTCGTCGACCCGCCGGATGCGGAAACCGCTGGCGGCGTCCAGCGCCATGAACATCAGGTAATCGAAGTGGGCCGCGCCGATGCAGCTCGCGCCCAGGTCCAGTGCAGCCAGCAGCGGCCTCGGAAACACGAAGCAGTCGAAGCCGTAGGCCCGTTCGCCGGGCTCGGCGTACATGGCGGGCAATTGCGCGGGGTCGGTGTAATGCGCGGGGATGTTGCGCCGGTAAACGATGAAGGGCGTGCCTGGGTCGAATCGCTGTTCGATCAACCCGGCGAGCCGGACGTAGAAATCGGGTTGTACGGCGATATCCATGTTGGTGAAGATCACATGGCTGGCATCCGACGCCGCGGTGCCGGCCTGCAGGATGTCGCCGATCAGGGGCAAGGGGCGGACGGGCCTGAGCGGGCGAACATCCTGCACCGTACGGTCCAGGTGAGCGGCAAGGCGCGCCGGGGGCAATACGGCCGCTTCGTCGCCCGGCTTCACGACGGCGTTGACCGCGACGTCGAGGCCGTGGGCGTGGGCGCGCGTGATCGCCTGGCCCAGGCTGGCCCAGGTCACGCGGCTGGCGATGCCGTGCTCGGAGTCGGGCGGGCAGACGAAGGGATTGAGAACGTGGACGAAGGAAGGCGGCATGGGATTCGGTCAAGTTTCGGGCAAGAGTCGAGCAAACTTCATGCCCGCGGGGTCGCCAGCGCGAAGCGTACTGCAGATCGCGCCGGACACACAGCCCGTCCTGATCCGGCTTGTCCGGTGGGCGACCTGGACGGGGTCAGGGCAGCGACCCGGACGGTTCGACTGCCGGAAACCGTCTGGCGCGGGCCGCCGGGCAGGATTCAGGGCGCGCCGGCTTTCGCGTTGCGTTTGCGCAGACTCGACTGGTCGCGTCCGCGCCGCGATCCGAGGCGAAAGGCTGCAAACAGCGCCAGCGGGACGATCAGGAATTTGTGGCTGGCGAGCTGCCTGCGCCAGGCGGACAAGGGGCGACGCGAAAAGACGTGCAGGCGGCCGAGCGGGTAGTAGTGCATGCCCAGACGCTGGCCCAGGCGGCGCAGGCCGCGCCGGGAGAAGAACGCGATGTGCTGGCCGGTGCCGAACGCGTAATAGCCCCATTGTTCCGGGCGGGGCGGCTGGCCGTCAGGGAAGACTTCCGTGGAAAACACGAACACATCGGATGCGTGCGTGATCAGGCTGGTGCGGACGAATTCGAGCGGATGGGGCGTGTGTTCCAGCACCTCGATGGCGCTGACGGCAAGGCAGGGGCCGGACCCGGCGGGATATTCGAACCCGCGGGCAAAGAGATTCGGCGCATAAGGGTCGGCCCAGAAGTAGTCGAAGCCCAGATCGCGCATCAGGCGGGTGAGCAGGCCGTAGCCACCCGCCACGTCGACGTAGCGGCCCTGCCCGCGGTCGCCCAGTACCAGGTAGTGGAACGCGGCCAGCCGCAGTGCCGTGAACACGTTGCGCGCGGCGATGTCCGTGTCCTCGGCAGCAATGGCCTCGGTGTAGGCTTCGTCAAGCCAGGTCGGCGCGTCGACGTAGACGTGGTCGCATTCCGGGCAGTACAGGGTGGGCGCGCTGTATTGCCCGAGCAGGGTTGCCGAGAAAAGCGGGCGCGTTTCGTTTCCGCAGAGATGGCAGGCGGTCGGGGCGGTCGGGGCGGTCATCGTTCAGCGGCGGGCAGGGTTCTGGCCGGAAGGGACAGGGATGACTTCAGGGCAGGGCCAGAAGTTTCTTCGCGACCGGGCGCAGCCGGTCGAGGCCGAGGCGACGCGACAGCTTGAACGCCTGCACCTTGCGCCGGATCGGGCGCGCCAGGTCAAGGCGGCCCGCGGCTTCGAGCGGGGCGGGCAGCTCCGCGAAATATTCGAGTTCGCCGCGCGTGGGAATGCGCAGGACCTTGAGCATGTCGGCGGTGACGGCGTTGACCGGGAAGGCCCGCAGGCCTTCCGGCTGTCCGCAGGCCAGGAACTCGACCATCGTGCGGACACATTTGGCGCAGCGCCCGCAATTCAGATAACCGGCCGGAATGCCGTCGGCGTTCCAGCATACGCGCAGGGCGCTGAGATGGACGGGGTGTCGGGCCAGCATGCGGATCTTGTCGAGACGGCTGAACTGTTCCATGTCGCCGGTGACGATCTCGAGGCAGTCCGCCCCGAAGTAGCTGTTCATCCAGGGATGCGAGCCATGCGGGCTCTGGGTGTGTTCGAGGTCGTTGTCCGGCGCAATGATGCAACGGAACACCCGCGTGCCGGCGGCATGCGCGATGGCCGCAAGCAGGGAGCCGAATTGCCACTCCGCATAAAAATGCCAGTGCTTTTCCAGATTCCTGAAGTTGACGGAGACCGGCACCAGGACGATCCCCAGTGTCCGGCAGAGCGCGTCGAGCCGTTCGATGCCCAGGGCCCAGACATCCGGGCGGTCCTTCTTGTTGGGATCGCCCACGTCCAGGCCGTGCGCGAAAAAGGCGACACGGATCCTGCGCGGATCGTCGGGTGCATGGGTTGCCGCATTCCGGTGCAATGCCGCAGTCGAATCCACGCCGCCAGAAAGCAGGATGGCCGTGGCGGTCTGGGTCGGCGTTCTCCAGCCGGCAGGCGTCCGGGGGGCCTCGATCTGCGGGACGGGGCCAGCGGATCGGTGTCCATGGCGGAGGTAGCGCATGGCGAGCCCGAGCCGTTCGCCCAGTTGCGCATCGACCGTGTCGTCGAGCGCAATGCGCGGCTCGCCGTGCCACAGGGCGGCCATGCTGCTGGCCGCGAGGAAGGCGTGCGGTGAAGGATGGAACCAGCCGGCATGCGCTGCCGGGACCGACATGACCAGCGTTTCCGTGACGGGACGCGTCTCGTACGCCACGTCGGCCAGCATGCGGTAGGTATCACCTTCCTGGTGCGCACGGATGTTGCGAATGATCATGTCGGCTATTCGGCGGGACGGGGGACGGATAAATCGTGGCGGGCAGGACCCGGGCTGCGCAGTTCGAGATTGCGTGCTGCCAGCGCCAGGACCTCGGGCAGGCGGGCCACGATCCGCGCGCGGTTCTCGGTCCGCAATGCCAGGGCCGCATCGAGCCTTGCAGCGAGGGTGGCGTCCAGGCAGTCCTCGGCCTGCAGGGTGTGATCGAGGGAGAGGCCGAAGTGCTGGTACAGGCCCTCGAACTTGTCCTGATAGGTGACGGACAGGACCGGCGTGCCGGCGCCCAGCGCCGCGATGGCCAGATGCATGCGTCCGGTCAGCACCAGATCGAGTAGCCCGGCCAGATGCTTGATGCGGTCGGGGCGGCGAATCTCGACACGGCGCACATGTGGCAATCCCGCTGCGCGGAGGCGCTGTTCGAGCAGGCGCAGTATCGACACGTCGCCGGATTCCGGCTTGAAATCGTGGGGGATGAGCAGCAGGGAGAGCGTGTGCTGCCGGGCCGCCTGGGCGAGCTGGGCCGCGATGGCTTCGACCAGTTGCGCCGTGTCGGTTCGCCGGCGTGCCGGGGCGAGCGCATGGCTGCCCAGATTGATGCCGACCGGGGTGCGTCCCGCTTCGCGCTGTACGGCAATCCAGGTCTCGGTTTCCATATCGGACGGATCGGCCGCGGCCGGCATGAGAAAGGCGCAGTCCGCGCTCAGACGGGCCGGAATGCCGACCAGCCGGGTAAAGCGTGCCAGCGAGTGAGCGTCGCGCACATGGACCGATACGGCGGGGTGCAGGCGGGACAGGACGCGTACCCCGGGCCAGCGCGGACGCTGGCTGAAACTGAACCCCAGGATGGTGGCAGGGATGCCGAGCCTGACGCTGTGATTGCAATAGGCGGCGATACGGGCCACCTGCGCAGCACCGTATTTGCCATCCAGGATATCCGCGCCCATCACGAAGAGGCCATGATGGGCACGGATCAGGCGGTCGAATGCGCGTGTGCCGCCGATGCCCCGCCAGGCGGCGACCACGGGGACCTTGCCGACACCGGGTACCTCGATGGCGTGATTGCCCTGGCCGATGATGGTGAAGCGCACGTCGGCGTCGCGCGCGCGCAGCGCCTGCATGAGTCCGGCGAGCATGGCCAGGTCGCCCAGCGAGCCGGCGGGGTCGCCGATATCGGCAGGAATGATGGCGTAATGCCGGGTGCCGGGTTGAGGCTGCGTTTGCCGGCGGAGTGTGCGCAGGGTGCGCAGGGGCAGGCGGATATGCAGCGCATGGTGCGCCAGGATGGCGAGATCGATCGGCGGGCGCGCAAGCGGCAAGGGTTCAGGGGCGGACGGCACAGAGTTTCCTGACTTCGGTGTCGAAACGGGCACGGGTGAAGCTGGACTGCAGGGCGCGGTATCCCGCCGCGGCGCTGGACGCGCAGGCCTGCGGGGCGTCCAGCCACGCTACGCAGCGCCGGGCGTAGTCCGCGTCGGTCTCCGCGACGGCCAGGCCGGCTCCATGCAGTTCCGCCTCGAACGCGGCGGCGCAGTGCGGCGTGGTGACGCAGGCGCGGCCGTAGGCCAGGGATTCGAGGATCTTGATGTTGGTGCCGCCGCCCGACCGGATCGGTGCGATGCTGAAGGCGGCGTCGCGATAGGCGGCCTCGAGGTCGTCGACGAAACCGGGAGCGCTGACGCCGTCGTGCTGCGCCCAGGCACGACGCACCGGTTCGGGGGCCGCACCGACCAGGCACAGGCGTGCGTCCGGACGGGCCGCGCGGATCAATGGCCAGCTGCGGGCGAGGAAGCGCTCGATACCCTCCCGGTTCGGGGCGTACCAGAGCGAGCCGACGAAGAGCAGGGTGGTCGAGTCGGGTGCCGCCAGCGGCCGGGGCGGCGGGGCAAAGGGAATGTTGGGCAGGACGGCTGACCGGTGGCCGGACAGCGTGGCGGCATCGCGCTGGCTGACCAGGAAGTAGGCATCGAAACGGCCGAGCTGGCGGCGCGCGAGCCAGGCCGCGTAAGCGGATTTCAGGCGTGCGCCGAACGAAGCGATCGGGGCTGAATAGTGATACGCCCAGTCGTCGAGATCGACCACGCTGCGCAGGGTGCGGGGCAGGCGCAGCTTGCAGATCGGGTTCAGGTAGCGGCCGACGATCAGGTCGTAGCTGTCAGGAGCGACGCCTGCCTGGGCCAGCAGGCGGGAGAGCGCGGCGCTGGGGCGATACTTGCCGAGGCCCAGCGGCCGCGTCTGCCAGTAGGCGTGGGCGCGCAGGCCGGGGGAAGGCGGCACCAGCCGGGTCGGACCGCGATCGGCTTCCAGCAGCAACACGTCGACCTCGCCCAGCGCACGCAGCGCGTCGTACAACAACGCGCTGCGCTGCTGCGCGCCCGAGCGGGGTTCGAACGGCGAGGCGGGCGTGACGAGCAGGATGCGCGGGTTCATGGGCGGGCGAATGGGACGTGAAGACCGGCTGCAGGACGGCACCGACATGGGGACGTCGCAAGGGTAACGGCTGGCGGGCCGCACGCGCAATCGTCAGTGCGTTGCGGGCGTCCGGAGGCGACGACCGCGCTTTGGTTACAATGGCGCAGTTCATAGCGCTCTCCCTTGCCTGCGTCATGCAAACCCTTACCGTCGACCTCGGCGACCGCGCCTATCCCATCCACATCGGTTCCGGCCTGCTCGACCGCGCCGACCTGATCGTGCCGCATCTGGCGCAGAAACGCGTGGCGATCGTCACCAACACCACGGTGGCGCCGCTGTATCTGGAGCGGCTGACCGCAACGCTGACCGCGTCGGGCGTGACCGTGCAGCCCATCGTGCTGCCGGACGGCGAGGCCTACAAGAACTGGGAAACGCTGAACCGGATCTTCGATGCGCTGCTGGGCTGGCGCGCCGAACGCAAGACCACGTTGATCGCCCTCGGCGGCGGCGTGATCGGAGACATGACGGGCTTCGCGGCGGCGTGCTACCAGCGCGGCGTGCCCTTCATCCAGATTCCGACGACGCTGCTGTCGCAGGTCGATTCCTCGGTGGGCGGCAAGACCGGCATCAACCATCCGCTCGGCAAGAACATGATCGGTGCCTTTTATCAGCCGAAGGCGGTGCTGGCCGACACCGACACGCTGAAGACGCTGCCGCCGCGCGAGCTCTCGGCGGGGCTTGCCGAAGTGATCAAGTACGGCCTGATCTGGGATGTCGATTTCCTCGCCTGGCTGGAGACGAACATGGACAAGTTGCGCGCGCTCGATGCGGTCGCCGTCGCCCATGCGATCTACCGTTCGTGCGAGATCAAGGCGCAGGTCGTGGCGCAGGACGAACGCGAGGGCGGCATTCGCGCTATTCTCAACCTGGGTCACACCTTCGGTCATGCGATCGAGACCGGCATGGGCTACGGCAACTGGCTGCATGGCGAGGCAGTGGGAGCGGGCATGGTGCTCGCCGCGCAGACCTCGCAGCGGCTGGGCTGGATCACCGAAGCCGATGTGGCGCGGGCACGCATCCTCGTTCGCGCGGCCGGCCTGCCGGACGTGGCGCCGGACCTGGGCGTGGAGACCTGGCTCGACTACATGGGGCACGACAAGAAGGTCGAATCCGGCAAGCTGCGCTTCGTGTTGTTGAAGAAGCTGGGCGAAGCGGTCGTCACCGGCGACGTGCCGAAGGACGTGCTGACCGGGGTGCTGGCGGCGCCGCGCTGATGGACGGCCTCGCACCCTACGCCGCGCACTCCGCGCAAACGCGCGGCCGCGTTCATGCCGAACCGGCGGCGGCGCCGCGTTCGGAATTCCAGCGCGACCGCGACCGCATCATCCATTCCACCGCGTTCCGCCGGCTGGAGTACAAGACCCAGGTGTTCGTGAACCACGAGGGCGACCTGTTCCGCACGCGGCTCACGCACAGCCTGGAAGTCGCGCAGATCGGCCGCACCATCGCGCGCCTGCTGAAGGTCAACGAGGATCTGGTCGAGGCCGTGGCGCTGGCGCACGATCTGGGGCACACGCCCTTCGGCCACGCCGGGCAGGATGCGCTCAACGCCTGCATGCGCGAACACGGCGGCTTCGAGCACAACCTGCAGTCGCTGCGCGTGGTCGATCTGCTGGAGGAGCGCTACGCCGAATTCGACGGCCTCAACCTCACCTTCGAGGCGCGCGAGGGCATCCTCAAGCACTGTTCGCTCGGCAACGCCGCGAAACTCGGCGAACTGGGCGAGCGCTTCCTGAACAAGCGCCAGCCCGGCCTGGAAGCACAGGTCGCCAACCTGGCCGACGAGATCGCCTACAACAACCACGACGTCGACGACGGCCTGCGTTCCGGGCTGATCTCCCTGGAGCAACTGGCCGAGGTGCGCATCTTTGCCCGTCACCTCGACGAGGTGCGCACGAAATATCCGCGCCTCACCGGCCGGCGCGTGGTCACCGAAACCGTTCGCCGCATGATCAACACCCTGATCATCGACCTGGTGGAGACCACGCGCGGCAACATCGAACGCGCCGGCGTGGCCTCGCTGGACGCGGTGCGTGCCGCGCCGCCGCTCGCCGCCTTCAGCCCCGCGCTGCTGGAGGAGCATCGCGAGCTCAAACGCTTCCTGCTGCACCATCTTTACCGGCACTACCGGGTGCAGCGCATGAGCGCCAAGGCCACGCGCATCGTCACCGATCTCTTCACCGCCTTCATCGGCGACGCGCGCCTGCTGCCGCCGGAGCACCAGGCGCGCGAATCGCTGGAAGGCGCACGCGCGGTGGCCGACTACATTGCCGGCATGACCGACCGTTACGCCATGCGCGAGCACCGGCGCATCTTCGCGGTCGAGGAAATCTAGCCCCGGTAACGCGCGACCCGACCCGGCCGCATCGCGCAGGGCCCGCATTCTGTAAGCATTTTGTCGATCATTGCGTACCCGATGCGGGGGGCACAGTCCCGCGGGCCGCGTCTTTCCGTGCGATGCACGACATGTGCCTGCTGGCACGCACACTGCACTGCCAGGGTATCCCCCACCCCAGGAGAATCGCATGAGCGTGCTGATCGAACCCGCAGACCTGCAGACCCTGATGGCGACCGAACCGGTCGTCGTCATCGATACCCGCGATCCCGACACCTACGCCAAAGGGCACCTGCCCGGCGCGGTCAACGTGCGCGACATCTTCACCTATCTCGCCACCACCGACCCCGACGGCATCGAGGCCCTGAAGGAAAGGTTTGCCGCCCTGTTCGGTGCGGCCGGCCTCTCGGGCCGGGAGACCGCGGTGCTGTACGAAGACGCGCTGAATACCGGATTCGGCCAGTCGTGCCGGGGCTATTTCATCCTCAGCTATCTCGGGTATCCCCGGATCAGGGTGCTGGACGGCGGATACCAGGCCTGGCGCGCTGCGGGCCTGCCGCTGGATGCCGTGGCGGCAACGCCGGCGGCGGCGCAGTTCCCGGCGCTGCCGGCGGGTGATGTGCTGGTCGACAAGGACATGATGCTGGCCGCGGTGAAGGCAGGCGGTACGGCCCTGCTCGACGTGCGCGACGTCGACGAATGGATCGGCGCGAGTTCCTCGCCCTATGGCCCGGATTTCTGTCCGCGCAAGGGGCGCATCCCGGGAGCGCGCTGGATCGAATGGTATCGCCTGATGAAACCCGGCGCCGACGGCCCCGTTTTCAAGTCGGCCGAGGAGGTGCGTGCGGAATGTCTCACCGTCGGCATCACGCCGGATACGCCGGTGATCGTCTATTGCTTCAAGGGCGCGCGCGCCTCGAACACCTACCTGATCCTGAAGGAGGCGGGCATCCGCAACGTGAAGATCTACTTCGGCTCCTGGAACGAATGGTCGCGCGATCCCGCCCTGCCGATCGAGGAGGGGTTCCCCAGGGTGGCCGTGCCGGGCTACGCGCAGGCGGCCTGAGCGCTCAGTCGCCGGGCGGCAGCGCACGCGCCACCACCCAGCAGCTGACTTCGCAGGCGCCGGCCCGTTTCAGCGTGGCCGCCAGTTCGTCGAGACTGGTGCCGGTCGTCATCACGTCGTCGATGATGGTCACGTGCCGGTCGCGTACGCTGTCGTCGCAGGCAAACGCACCGCGTACGTTGCGCCGGCGCGCGTCGTATTTGAGCTGCATCTGCGGCGGCGTGTCGCGCACCCGGCGGCAGACGTCGAGCGCGAGCGGCAGCGTACGCAGGCGGGCGAGTTCGCGCGCAATCGCGGCGGCGTGATTGAATCCCCGTTCCCGGATGCGGGCGGGGTGCAGCGGCATCGGCGCGACGCAGTCGGGGGACGGTGCGTCGCCCAGCGCCTGGTCGATGCAATGCGCCAGCGCCGGCGCGATGGCGAGGCGTCCGTGGTACTTGAGCCGGGGAATCAGGCGGTCGACCGGGAAGCGGTACGCCAGCGCCGCGCACGTGCGGTCGAAGGCGGGCGGACGCCGGAGGCAGGGGCCGCACACCTGGCCGCCGGGCGTGGGAGTGGCGCAAACGGGACATTGCGGGGCCGTGTGCCAGGGCAGGTCACGCTGGCACGCGACACAGGGGGAGCGCGGGCTGGCGCTGCCGCACAGCAGGCAGGCGGGCGGCAGCATGTGATTAAAAATTGACCTGATGTTCAATTTCGGTCGGCTCCGGGTTTGACAGTGGCGATGCGAGCCCCGACAATCCGCGGCATGAAAGCAAAACGTGTCATTTCCGCCGCTTCCTCCCGTTTCGCCGCGCAGATTTTCAACATCATCACCGTGGTCGCGCTGATGACTTCGCTGTCCGCGCTTACGCTCGGCAAGCTGCTGGCCAGCCACAAGATCGGTTTCCTGCCCTTCGTGCTGAGCCTGCCGCCGGTGATGATCTGGCTGGGGGCGTCCATCTTCGTCTATGCCAGCATCGCCCACCATCCCAATCCGCGTACCGCGCATTACAACAAGTGGGCAGGCTACCGGTTTTACGGCGTGATGGGCAGCCTGGTCGTCATCGGCCAGCCCATCTATGGCCTGCTCGACGGCTGGAAGGGCCTGATGCTGGTGCTGGGGCTGGCGGTGGCGATCATCGTGCCCTGGGCGCTTTACGACATTTTCAAGGCTGCGCGCGAGACGTGGCAGGACATCACCATCGAGGTTGCAATCAATGAATGATCTGGTACAGCCGCCCGTGCGCCGTTCGGTCGCGGAGATCGACGCGCTCTTTGCCATGCCGTTTTCCGACCTGCTGTTCCAGGCGCAGACGGCGCATCGCGCGCATTTCGATCCCAACAGGGTGCAGCTCTCGACCCTGCTGTCGATCAAGACCGGCGGCTGCTCCGAGGATTGCGGCTACTGCCCGCAGTCGGCGCGTTACGAGGCCGGCGTCGAGAACCAGGGCCTGCTCGATATCGACGACGTGCTGAAAGCCGCGAAAGCCGCGAAGGCCGCCGGCGCCTCGCGCTTCTGCATGGGGGCGGCCTGGCGCGGGCCCAAGCAGCGCGACCTCGAGCCGGTGCTCGACATGGTGCGCGCGGTGCGTGCGCTGGGGCTGGAAACCTGCGCCACGCTGGGCATGCTGAAGGACGGCCAGGCCGAGCAACTGAAGGAAGCCGGACTCGACTACTACAACCACAACCTCGACACCGCGCCCGAGTTCTACGGCGAGATCATCACCACGCGCGAGTACCAGGACCGGCTCGACACGCTGGAGCGCGTGCGCCACGCCGATCTGCATGTCTGCTGCGGCGGCATCGTCGGCATGGGCGAATCGCGCACCCAGCGCGCCGGTCTCATCGCGCAGCTGGCCTCGCTCGATCCTCAGCCCGAATCGGTGCCGATCAACCTGCTGGTGCAGGTCGAGGGCACGCCGCTCGCCGGCACCGAGGGGCTCGATCCGCTGGAGTTCGTGCGTACCATCGCGGTCGCGCGCATCTGCATGCCGAAAAGCTTCGTGCGCCTGTCGGCCGGGCGCCAGCAGATGAGCGACGCCGTCCAGGCGCTGTGTTTTCTCGCCGGCGCCAATTCGATCTTCTACGGCGAGAAACTGCTCACCACCGGCAACCCCGAGTGGGAACGCGATCAGGCGCTGTTCAACAAGCTGGGACTGACGCCGTTGTGACCTTTCCCGCGTTGTCCCGCCTGCAGGCCGGGCTGGCGGCGCTCAGGACCGATCATCTCGAACGCCAGCGGCGCCTGCTCGAGAGCGCGCAGGGCGTGCATATCCAGATCGACGGCCAGCGCGTCGTCTCGTTCTGCAGCAACGATTACCTCGGCCTTGCCGCCGACCCGGCGCTGGTTACGGCGGCCCACGCCGCACTCGATACCTGTGGTGTCGGCGCTGGCGCGGCGCATCTCATCACCGGCCACCATCGCCTGCACCACGATTTCGAGACCGCGTTCGCGCGCTTCGTCGGCAAGCCCGCCGCGCTGCTGTTTTCCACCGGCTACATGGCCAATCTCGGTGCGGTGAGTGCGCTCGCCGGGCGCCGCGGCGAAGTGTTCGCGGACAAGCTCAACCATGCCTCGCTGGTCGACGCCGCGCAGCTGTCGGGCGCCACCTTCACCCGCTACCGCCATGCCGACCTGGCGCAGCTCGAGGGTCAGCTTGCGGCCAGTCGCGCACAGGACAGGCTCATCGTCACCGATCTCGTGTTCAGCATGGACGGCGATCTGGCGCCGGTCGATGCGCTGCTCGATCTGGCCGAGCGCTTCGACGCCTGGCTGTATCTCGACGATGCGCACGGCTTCGGCGTACTCGACAGCGGGCGCGGCGGCCTCACCGAACGCGCCCGCGCCAGCGATCGCGTGATCTATCTGGCGACCCTCGGCAAGGCGGCTGGGGTGGCGGGCGCAGCAGTCGCGGCACACGAAAGTGTGATCGACTGGCTGATCCAGAAGGCGCGCCCCTACATTTACACCACGGCATCGCCGCCGCTGCTCGCTGCCTGCCTGCTTGAAAGCCTGCGCCAGATCGAGGCGGGCGACGCACGGCGCGCGCGACTGGCCGCGCACGTCGTGCAACTGCGCGACGGCCTCGCCGGGATCAAGGCGGGGACGCTCCTCGCATCCGGGACGCCGATCCAGCCTTTCGTCGTCGGCGCCAATGCCGAGGCGATGCGCCTGTCGTCGGCCTTGCTGGCGCGCGGCCTGCTGGTGCCGGCCATCCGCACGCCGACGGTGCCGGCCGGGACGGCGCGCCTGCGCATCACGCTCTCGGCTGCGCATGGCGCGGACGACATCGCGCAACTCGTCGAGGCCCTGCGCGATGTCGTCTAGGTTTGTGCTGACCCTGGTGCATGGCTGGGGCATGAACGCGCGCGTGTTCGACGCGCTCGCCGAACGGCTTGCACCGCGCTTCGACGTGCGCGTGCATGCGCTGCCGGGCCACGGCGGCCGCGCGCCGCTGGCCGCGAATACGCTTTCGACCTGGGCCGCGGACCTGCTGCAGCGGGTGCCGGCAGGCAGCGCGCTGCTGGGCTGGTCGCTGGGCGGGCAGGTGGCAATGCGGGCGGCACTCGATCAGCCGGGCAGGCTGTCGCATCTCATCCTGCTGGCGAGCACCCCGAAATTTGTCGCGGCGCCCGACTGGCCGCACGCCATGGCGATGCACGATCTGGACGCATTCGGCGAGGCCTTGCTGGCCGATCCGCACGCCACGCTGCTGCGTTTCCTGAGTCTGCAGACGCGCGGGGCACCCGGGCAGAAGGCGCTGCTGCAGACGCTGCGCCAGAATCTGCATGCAACGCCCCTGCCGCACGCCGATGCGCTGGCAGCCGGGCTGGCGATGCTGCGCGAATCCGACCTGCGTGCGGAACTGCCGTCGCTGCGCCTGCCCACCCTGGTCCTGCACGGGGCGCTCGATACCCTGACACCGGCGGCGGCAGGCGAGGCGCTGGCGACGGGCCTGCCCGACGCGCTGCTGCACACGCTACCGCGCGCCGCCCACGCGCCGCATCTCTCGCACCCCGAAGCGGTGGCCGCGGCCGTCGGAGCATTTCTGCATGGATGAGACGCTCGATCGGGCCGAGGTGCGCCGTGCGTTCGACCGTGCGGCGACAAGCTACGATGCCCATGCCGTGCTGCAGCGCGAGGTGTGCGAACGCCTGCTTGGCCGGCTCGATTTCATGAATGTGCAGCCGGCGCGCGTGCTCGACCTGGGCACCGGTACCGGCTACGGGCTCGAGCGTCTGCGTGCGCGCTTCGCACAGGCCGAACTGCTCGCGCTCGACATCGCGCCGGCCATGCTGCACGCGGCGCGCGAGCGGCTTCCGCAGCCGGGCTGGATGCAGCGCACGCTGACGCGTCTTGCGGCCGACGCTGCGCCGCGCACGCACTATGTCTGTGCCGACATGGACCGCCTGCCGCTGGCAGCCGACAGCCTGCAACTCGCCTGGTCGAGCCTGGCCCTGCAGTGGGCCCCCGATCTGGAAGCCACGCTGAAAGGCCTGCATCGTGTGCTGGCGCCCGGCGGCCTGCTGATGTTTTCCACCTTCGGCCCGGACACGCTGAAGGAACTGCGCAGCGCGTTTGCCGCGCTGGACGCCGCGCCTCACGTCAATCGGTTCGTCGACCTGCACGATATCGGTGACATGCTGGTGCATGCCGGCTTCGCCCATCCCGTGATGGAAATGGAAATGCTCACGCTGACCTACGCCGACCTCAAATCCCTGATGGCGGATCTCAAGGGCATCGGGGCGCACAATGCAGCGACGGCACGCAAGCGCGGCCTGCTGGGCAAAGCCGCCTGGACACAGGTGCAGCAGGCCTACGAACGGTATCGCCATGACGGCCGCCTGCCGGCGACCTTCGAGGTGATCTACGGTCACGCCTGGGCCGGCGACAAGTTGCGGCGCGAGGATGGCCGGCAGGTGATCCAGATGCAGATCGGTGCGCGTCGCCGCCGTGCGGGGCTGGCATGAGCGCGCGCGGCGTCTTCGTCACCGGTACCGATACCGGCGTGGGCAAGACCCGTGTTGCCGTCGCGCTCATCCAGGCGCTGCGCGCGCGCGGACGCCGGGTTGCGGCGATGAAGCCGGTCGCGGCGGGTGCCGGGCCGGGCCAGATGAACGAGGATGTGGCGGCGCTGCGCGCGGCCTGCAATGTCGACGTACCGCTGTCTGACCTGAATCCCTATGCCTTCGATTTGCCGATCGCGCCGCATATCGCGGCTGAACTGGAGGGCACGGTCATCGAAGTCGAACGCGTCGCCGCGTCCTATGCGCGTCTCGAATCGGCAGCCGACGTGGTCGTGGTGGAAGGCGCTGGCGGCTGGCGCGTGCCGCTGTCCGCGCAGGCGGACATGGCCGATCTGGCGGCGCGCCTGCGCCTGCCTGTCATCCTGGTGGTCGGCATGAAGCTGGGCTGCCTCAACCATGCGATTCTCACGGCGGAGGCGATCCGGTCGCGCGGCTTGCGGCTCGCAGGCTGGGTCGCCAATTGCATGGATGCGGACATGGCGTTCCTGGACGAGAACCAGGCCGCATTGCTGGCGCGCCTGCCTGCGCCCTGCCTGGGGATCCAGCCTCATGGGCCGGCCCCGCAGGCCGGAATGTTTCCGCAGTGGCTGACGCTGCCTGAAGAATTAGCATCTTAGAATAATCGTTAATAACGATATTCTGCATATAAATCAATCGCTTATTGGCCCGGCCCGGCTTGCCTTGGCGCGCGGCCGCGTGTTACGGTTGCGACAGATTGCCGCACGTCCTTCAACTCTCCTCAAGGAGCGGATTGAGATGGAAGGGGTAACACACGGGGCCGTGGACGCGTTCATCTTTCACTCGCGCCCCTGTTGTTCGCTGACACGCCGGCAGGCGCACCGGGTCTTCTGGGCGCTGGCGTCGGTGTGCTTTGGCGTGGCGATCGCGTTTTCCGCACTGGGTTACTGGCTGGTCCTGCCGTTTGCCGGCCTGGAAGTCGGCCTGTTGGCCTGGGCGTTCGAAGCGATGCGCGATCGCGAACGCAATTTTGAAACCCTCACCATCGACGGCGATGCGGTGGTGCTGGAATGGAGCAACGGGCGCCAGCAGGGACGCCGCGAATTGAACCGTCAGTGGACCCGGGTCGAATCCGACTGCAGTGCACCGGGCCGGAATTGCAGAATCAGCGTGCGTTCGCACGGTCGTGTTACCGAGATAGGAGTGTATTTGAGCGACGAAGCGCGCCTGCAACTGGCCGCCACGTTGCGCAGCAGATTGCAGACATAGCCAGACCAAGCGTCGAACGAAGAACCGAATACCAACCAACATGAGAGAGGACGGGGAAGCGCGATGAAGAGCAAGTGGCAACAAGCAGGGCTGATCGCAGCAGCATGGGGGGCGACACAGTCGGCCTGCGCCGAATACGCCTACAACCTGCAGGAACCGGCGAGTCCCATCGCCACCCAGGTGTTCCACCTGCACAATCTCATCATGCTGGTGTGCCTGGGCATCTTCGTCGTGGTGTTCGGCACCATGTTCTATGCGCTGATCAAGCACCGCAAATCGGTCGGCCACCAGGCGGCGCATTTCCACGAAAACACCACGGTCGAGGTGATCTGGACGGTGATCCCCTTCGTCATCCTGATGGGCATGGCCTACCCTGCCGCGAAAGTGGTGATCGCGATGAAGGACACCAGCAATCCCGACATGTCCATCAAGATCACCGGCTATCAGTGGAAATGGAGCTACGACTACCTGAACGAAGGTATCAGCTTCTACAGCAACCTTTCCACGCCGCGCGAGCAGATCGACAACAGCGCGGCCAAGGGCGAGCACTATCTGCTGGAGGTCGATGAACCGCTGGTCGTTCCCGTCGGCAAGCGCATCCGCCTGCTGATCACCGCCAACGACGTAATCCATTCGTGGTGGGTGCCGGCGCTCGGCGCAAAGCAGGATGCCATTCCCGGCTTCATCCGCGACAGTTGGTTCGAGGCCGACCGCATCGGCACCTTCCGCGGACAATGCGTCGAATTGTGCGGCAAGGATCACGGCTTCATGCCCATCGTCGTCAAGGTGGTGTCGGAAGCCGACTACAAGGCCTGGGTGGCCGGCAAGAAAGGCGCCGCCGCAAGCGCCGCAGCGGACAACGGCAAGACCTTCGATCTGGCGGAGCTGACCGCACGCGGCGAGAAGGTGTACGCGGCGAATTGCGCAGCCTGCCATCAGGCGAACGGCATGGGGCTGCCCGGCACCTTCCCTGCGATCAACGGATCGAAAGTGGCGACCGGCCCCATCGACGAACACATCAGGACCGTCCTGAACGGACGCCCGGGAACGGCGATGGCCGCATTCGGCAAGCAGCTGTCGGATGCCGACATCGCCGCCGTCGTGACCTATCAGCGCAACGCCTGGAACAACAAGATGGGCGATGCCGCGCAGCCTGCCCAGGTCGCCGCAGACCGCGGCGCTGCCGAAGCCGCCGCACCTGCTGCGCAATGAACCATCGAGAGGAGAGCACAACCATGTCTGATGTTGCACACGCTCACGGCCACGACGATCACGGACATCACGCGCACCCGAGCGGGATCATGCGCTGGTTGACCACCACCAACCACAAGGACATCGGCAGCCTGTACCTGATCTTCGCGCTGATCATGCTGTTCGCTGCAGGCTCGATGGCGCTGCTGATCCGTGCCGAGCTGTTCAAGCCGGGACTGCAGCTGCTGCATCCGGACTTCTTCAATCAGCTCACCACCATGCATGGCCTGATCATGATCTTCGGCGTGATCATGCCGGCCTTCTCGGGGTTCGCGAACTGGCAGGTGCCGCTGATGCTGGGGGCGCCCGACATGGCGTTCCCGCGCATGAACAACTGGGCGTTCTGGATCCTGCCGGTGGCGGGGATACTGCTGATGTCCTCGTTCCTGTTGCCGGGCGGCGCGGTGGCCGGCGGCTGGACGATGTATCCGCCGCTCTACATCCAGGGCGGCATCTCGTACGACCTGACCATCCTGGCGGTGCACATCATGGGCCTGTCCTCGATCATGGGCTCGATCAACATCATCACGACCATCCTCAACATGCGGGCACCCGGCCTCACGCTGATGAAGATGCCGCTGTTCTGCTGGACTTGGCTCATCACTGCCTACCTGCTGATCGCCACCATGCCGGTGCTCGCCGGTGCCGTCACCATGCTGCTGACCGACCGCAATTTCGGCACGCATTTCTTCAACGCGGCCGGCGGCGGCGATCCGGTGATGTTCCAGCACATCTTCTGGTTCTTCGCGCATCCCGAGGTCTACATCCTCATCCTGCCGGCCTTCGGCATCGTGTCGCAGGTCATCCCGACCTTCGCCCGCAAGCCCCTGTTCGGCTACGCATCGATGGTCTACGCCACGGCGTCGATCGCGATCCTGTCGTTCATCGTGTGGGCGCACCACATGTTCACCGTCGGCATGCCGGCGGCGGCGCAGCTGTTCTTCATGTTCTCGACCATGCTGATCGCGGTGCCGACAGGCGTGAAGGTCTTCAACTGGGTCGCCACCATGTGGCGCGGCTCGATCACCTTCGAGACGCCGATGCTGTTCGCCATCGCCTTCGTCTGTCTGTTTACCATCGGCGGCTTCTCGGGCCTGGTACTCGCCATCGCCCCGGTCGACATCCAGTTGCACGATACCTACTACGTGGTCGCCCATTTCCACTACGTCCTGGTGTCGGGCGCGCTGTTCTCGATCTTCGCCGGCATCTACTACTGGCTGCCCAAGTGGACGGGCCACATGTACGACGAAACCCTGGGTAAATGGCATTTCTGGCTGTCGGTCATCGGCATGAACATCACCTTCTTCCCGATGCACTTCCTGGGGCTGGCCGGCATGCCGCGACGGATTCCCGACTATGCGCTGCAGTTCACCGACTTCAACCAGATTGCGAGCGTGGGTGCATTCGTCTTCGGGCTTTCCCAGCTCATCTTCCTGACGGTCGTGCTGAAGGCGGTCAAGGGCGGCAAGAAGGCGGAGAGCAAGGTATGGGAAGGGGCGGAAGGCCTGGAGTGGACGGTTCCTTCGCCTGCGCCGTATCACACCTTTGAAACGGCTCCGGTGATCAAGTGAGCGAGGCGCATGCCGTGACGGAAAAGCGAGGCAGCAAGTTCCTGACGGCGGGCCTGCTCGCCTTGTTTGCGCTCGGCCTGTTTTTGTTCACCCTGTATACGGGGCTGAAATAGCCATGCCGGCCGGCAACGCGAAGATGCTGACCAAGCTGGCCGTCGCGGCACTCGGCATGTTCGGCTTCGGCTTTGCGCTGGTGCCCTTCTATTACAAGATCTGCGACGTGACCGGGGTCAACGCGGGCGACGAGCAGGCGCTGGTGAAGAACACGCAGGTCGACACCTCGCGCTGGGTCACGATCCAGTTCGACGCCAACATCAACGAAGCGCTGCCATGGCGTTTCAAGCCGCTGCAGCAGACGATGAAGGTCCACCCGGGTCAGCTGGTACAGGTCGAATACGAGGTGAGCAACATCAGCGACAAGCCCATCGTCGGGCAGGCCGTCCCCAGCTACGGTCCGGCGCGCGCGGCGGGGTTCTTCAAGAAGATCGAATGTTTCTGCTTTACGCCGCAGACGCTGGCGGCGGGAGAGACACGGCGCATGCCCGTTCTGTTCGTGCTGGATCCTGCAATGGAACGCGACCTGCCGACCGTGACCTTGTCCTACACCTTCTTCGACACGGGAAAGCATGTGGCAGCGACAGGGGCGACGGCGCATGGAGGCTGAGGCGATGGCGGGTAAAAACGTGAAGGCTGCGCTTGCCGTGTTCTGGAGCTTCTTCGGCGTGCGCAAGCGGCGGGACTACGATGCCGACGCGAAGAACCTGAGCCCGGCCCAGGTCATCATTGCCGGCCTGATCGGCGGCCTGGCTTTCGTGTTGACGATGTTGCTGGTGGTGTATCTGGCCTTGCATTTCCTGCAGTGAACCGGTTTCTGAAGTAGCGACTATTCGATATGGAGGAGGAGAGTCATGAGTCTGGCGCAAACCGATAAATACTATCTGCCGCAACCGTCCATCTGGCCGATCGTCGGTTCGCTTGCACTGCTGCTGATGGCAGTGGGAGGAACGATGGTGATGCGTGAGGTCGACCACGGCGGCTGGGTTCTCCTGACCGGCGTGGCGATCCTGTTCTTCATGATGTTCGGCTGGTTCGGCGAGGTCATCCGCGACAGCGAGGCCGGGCGTTTCAACAAGCAGGTCGACACCTCCTACCGCTGGTCGATGAGCTGGTTCATCTTTTCCGAGGTGATGTTCTTTGCCGCCTTCTTCGGTGCGCTCTTCTATACGCGCGTGCTGTCGGTGCCCTGGCTGGGATCGGGAGATACCTTGCAGCAGCTGTGGCCGAATTTCCAGGCGGCCTGGCCGACCGCGGGGCCGGGGCTGTCGGGCGAGGAAGCGCGCTTTACGCCGATGCATGCCTGGGGCATCCCCGCGATCAATACGCTGCTTCTGCTGTCCTCCGGCGTGACCGTGACCTGGGCACACTGGGGGCTGAAAAAGGGGGCGCGTGGCCAGCTGATCCTGGGGCTGATGCTGACGGTGGCGCTGGGCCTGGTCTTCCTCAGCCTGCAGGCCTACGAATACCACCATGCCTACACCGAGATGGGGCTGACCCTCGGCGCTGGCGTCTATGGCGCCACATTCTTCATGCTCACCGGCTTCCACGGTTTTCACGTGCTGGTCGGCACGACCATGCTGATCGTGATGCTGGGGCGTTCGATCGCCGGCCATTTCACCGCCGACCACCATTTTGCATTCGAAGCCGTGTCCTGGTACTGGCACTTCGTCGACGTGGTGTGGGTGCTGCTTTTCGTCCTGGTTTACTGGTTGATCTGACCCGCTCAGAAATCCATCAGCAAGAAGCCGCCCTGCGCGGCTTCTTGCTTGACGGAGCGGCACGGACGACGGCTCAGCGCAGGCCCTGCTGGGGAACGAGTCCGAAGTAATACCCCGCCATCAGCAGGATGAACAGCCCCAGGGACAACGCAACGCGCACGGTGAGCATCTTGACGGTGCGATCGGACTGCCCCTTGTCCTTGATGAGAAAGTAGAGCGCACTGCCCAGGCTGGCCAGTATGAAGAAAATGAAGAACAGGACGAGGATGCGCATGGCGGGGCCCGCTCGGCAAAATCCCAGTCTAACCGGATTGGCCAGGCCATGCATGTGCTGAATCTGCGGCTGGGCGGATGGCGTTTTGCGCCGCGTGCCTGGCCCACGTTCGCAACCATTTTCTTCGTGGCGCTGACCCTGTGGCTGGGGCACTGGCAGAGCGGACGCGCCGAATACAAGCGGGACTTGCAGGCACGCTACGATGCCGCATTGCGGGAAGCGCCGGTGCACGTCGGTAATGAAGTGCTGGATCGCGACAGCGTGCTGTATCGCAAGCTCGAGGTCTCCGGCGCGTTCGATGCGGCGCACACGATATTCATCGATAACCGTGTCCATGCCGGTGTCGCGGGCTACCACGTGCTGACCCCACTGGTCGTCGATGGCGGCCGGCTCGCAATCCTGGTCAACCGGGGCTGGGTCGCGGCCGGCGCCTCGCGCGCGCAATTGCCGGCGCCGGCGGTCCCGTCGGGGCGCATCCGTGTCGTGGGCATGGCGGGCGATCCCTACAGCCGCTACGTGGAATTCGGCCATGCCGAACCGCAGGGACGCGTCTGGCAGAACCTCGATTTCGACCGGTTTGCCCGTGCTTATCCGCTGGGCTTGCAGCCCGTGGTATTACTGCAGACCAGTCCGGGGCACGATGGCCTGGCGCGCGACTGGCCGCGCCCGGATACGGGGGTCGACATGCATGTCAGCTATGCGTTCCAGTGGTACAGTCTGGCGACGACACTGGTCGTACTGTGGCTGGGCCTGAATTTCAAACGTCGCCATGACGGAAACGACTGAATCTTCGCACCCTGGTTCCAACATGAAACTCACATCGCGCGGCAAACTCCTTCTCCTGATCGGCGTGTTCGCGTTGCCCGTGATTGCGGCCGGCATCGCCTATCTGGGGTGGCGGCCGTCTGCGCACGGCAACTACGGCGAGTTGCTCGAGGTGAAGCCGCTGCAGGCAACCACCGGCATGCGGCTCGACGGCCAGGCCTTCGACATGGACAGCCTGCGCGGCAAATGGCTGATGGTGCATATCGGCAGCGGGGGCTGTGATGCGGCCTGCGCGTACCAGTTGTATCTGTCGCGCCAGGTCCGCACGGCCCAGGGCAAGGACCAGTCGCGCATCGAGCGCTTGTGGATACTCAGCGATGGGCGCGCTCCCGACGCTGCACTGATGAAAATGCATCCGGGCCTGATCGTTTGGCGTCCGGTCGACCGGAATTTTCTGGCGCAATTTCCCCGTGCCGGCGCGGCAAACCAGATCTATCTCGTCGATCCGCTCGGCAATCTCATGATGCGATTTCCCGTAGAGCCCGACCCCAAACGGATGATGAAAGACCTGCGGTTGCTGCTCAAGGCGTCGCAAATCGGTTGAACGCGATGAACGGATACCGGAAACTGATCCTGCTGGCCCTGTTGCTTGCGCTGGGTGTCGTCAGTCTGGGGGCTTACGTGCGCCTGTCCGATGCCGGCCTGGGATGCCCCGACTGGCCGGGTTGCTACGGAAAACTGACGCCGCATCATGCTGCCGACGCGATCGACGCCGCCCACGCCGCAAATCCGGGGGGGCCGGTTTCTCATGCGAAGGCCTGGAAGGAAATGGTGCATCGCTATTTCGCGGGCACGCTGGGACTGCTGGTGCTGGCGATCGCGTTTTTCGGCTGGCGCAAGCGGGCGGTGCGGCATGGCGCGGGCCTGCCCCTCATCCTGCTGGCCCTCATCGTGTTCCAGGCCCTGCTCGGCATGTGGACCGTGACGCGTTTGCTGAAGCCGTTTGTCGTGACCGCGCATCTGCTGGGCGGCATGGCGACCTTCTCGCTGCTGGTTTGGCTGTGGCTGCGGGAACGCCCGCCATCGGGACTGGCCTATCATGCGCGTGCGGATCATTTGCGCCTGGCTGCCCTGGGCGGGCTGGTGCTCGTGGCGACGCAGATCGCCCTCGGCGGCTGGGTGAGCACCAACTACGCTGCGCTGGCGTGCGCCGATTTTCCGCAATGCCACGGCACCTGGGTTCCCGCGATGGATTTCGCGCACGGCTTTACCCTGCGCAGGGAGCTGGGCGAAACAGCCGCCGGCGACCTGTTGCCCTTCGATGCGCTGGTCGCGATCCACTGGACGCACCGCGTGATGGCGCTGGTCGTCGTGCTGTATCTGCTGATATTGGCGTGGCGGCTGCTGCGAACGCCGGGGTTTGCCGGCACCGGCCTGGCCATTGCCGGCCTGCTCGCCGTGCAGGCGACGCTCGGTATCAGCAACGTCGTGTACAGCCTGCCCCTGCCGGTTGCGGTGGCGCATAACACGGGGGCGGCCCTGTTGCTGGCCGGCCTCGTATTCCTGAATTTCAGGATACGGCGGAGTTAGACATGGAATCCTTGATGATCCAGGGGGCGGCCTGCCGCTGCCAGCAGTTTCTGGCGCTGTGCAAGCTGCGTGTCGTCAGCCTGATCGTCTTCACGGCAGTGATCGGCATGTTCCTCGCGGTACCGGGCTGGCCCGCGTGGCATGTCCTGCTGGCGGGCACGCTCGGCATCGCGCTCGTCGCGGGCGCGGCGGCCGCCTTCAATTGTCTCATCGAGCAGAAGATCGATGCGCTGATGGCGCGGACCCGAGCCCGTCCGCTGCCGCGCGGCGAACTCACGAGTGTGCAGACCCTGGTGTTTTCCGGCGTGGTGGGCGGTATCGGCCTGCTGCTGCTCGACACTTTCGTGAATCCCCTGACGATGTGGCTGACCCTCGCGACCTTCGTTGGCTACGCCGTGATCTATACGGCCATACTCAAGCCGATGACGCCGCAGAACATCGTCATCGGCGGCGCGTCCGGCGCGATGCCCCCCGTGCTCGGCTGGGCGGCGGCGACCGGTGAACTCCATCATGACGCCCTCCTGCTGTTTCTCATCATCTTCGCCTGGACGCCGCCGCATTTCTGGGCGCTGGCGCTCTACCGGCGCGAAGAATACGCCAAGGCCGGCCTGCCGATGTTGCCGGTGACCCATGGCGAGACCTACACACGCCTGCAGGTTCTGCTCTACACCCTGCTGCTGTTTGCGGTATCGATGCTGCCGGTGGCGACCCGCATGGGCGGCTGGGTCTACCTGGCCGGGGCGGTTCTGCTGGGCGGGCGTTTCATTCACTACGGGTGGCGGCTCTGGCGCAGCTACAGCGATGCGCTCGCCAGGGAGACCTTCCGTTTTTCCATCTGGTATCTGAGCCTCCTGTTTGCCATTCTGCTCGTCGACCATTACTGGCAAATACCGATTTGATTTGTATGGGTAATTGAGTCCTTATCTGGATATTCGGACTGGATTGTTTTATATTTGGGGCCAGTCCGTTTTAAGGGGCAAGAGATGATTCTCTCCCGAACCAGCCAGTATGCCGTGCAGGCGCTGATCTACATGGCCACCCAGCCCAGTGCCACGCCCGTGCTGAACAAGGACATCGCGGCCCAGCTCGGCGTGCCGGCGCCGTATCTGGCCAAAATCCTGCAAAGCCTGGCCAAGGGCAATCTGCTGTTTTCCTTCCGCGGTCGTCTCGGCGGCTTCTGTCTGCGTGAGTCGGGCGACAAGATCACGCTGATGCAGATCCTGCTGCTGACCGAAGGCCCGGCGTTCACCCAGAGTTGCCTGCTGGGCTTGAAGAAGTGCAGCGATGAAACTGCCTGCCCGTTGCACTTTCGCTGGGTGCCGGTAAAAAAGAAAATCATCGATCTGCTGCAGGAAACCACGCTCGAGAAACTGGCCAAGGCGGTCGAGTCCGGCAAGTACCGGCTGGCCGACGTGCCCGGGCAGCTCTTCGAACAGATCAAGGCGTGAAGCGGGGGCTGTTCGCACTCGCCCTTGCGCTCTGCGTGGTGCTGCCTGCCTGCAAGCCAGCGTCCGCGCCGCCTGCGTTCCAGGCGACCGATATCACGGGAGCGGCCTTTGCCCGCGATTTCCGGCTCACCGATCACAATGGACAGGTGCGCACGCTGGCCGACTTCCGGGGCAAGGCAGTGGCGGTTTTCTTCGGCTACACGCATTGCCCCGACGTCTGCCCGACCACGCTGGCCGATTTCGCAGCTGCGCTGAAAATGCTGGGTCCGCAGGCGACAAGCGTGCAGGTCATCTTTGTGACGGTCGATCCCGCGCGCGATACGCCGGCCATGCTGCGGCAGTTCGTGCCGGCGTTCAATCCGACCTTCCTCGGCATGTACACCGATGCCGTTTCGCTGCAGGCGTTGGCAAAAGAATACAAAGTGGTTTTTCAGAAAACGGCCCAGAAAGGGCCTGACGATTATCTGATCGACCACAGTGCCGGCACCTATGTTTATGATCCCCAAGGGCGTTTGCGGCTGCTCATGCCCTATGGCAGCCCGCCGGAGGCGATCGCAAGCGACCTGAAGTCCTTGCTGGGCGGCGCTTGAGGCGGCCGGTACGTCTTGCGGCCTGGGGGGCGAATGGAATATAATCCCGCAGTTTTTAATATAAGCATATGCTGTTCGAGCGGGGCTGTCGTTGTCAGGCGACAACTCCGTTGTTTCGATACAATCAGGAGCGGTCGATGGCGGTAAGCACTTATTCCGGGACAGAGCAGTACAACTTCGACATCGTCAAGAAATTTGCCGTCATGTCGCTGGTGTGGGCGGTGGTGGGGATGTTCGTGGGCGTGTACATCGCTTCCGAACTGGCGTGGCCCTTCCTCAATTTCGATAGTCCCTATTTTTCATTCGGACGCTTCCGTCCGGTCCACACCACCTCGGTGATCTTCGGCTTCGGCGGATCTGCCCTGTTTGCCACTTCCTATTACGTGGTCCAGCGGACCTGCCAGACCCGACTGATCGCCGATGGCATGGCCAGCTTCACGTTCTGGGGCTGGATGGCCGTCATCGCACTGGCCGACATCAGCTACGTGCTCGGATATACCCAGTCCCGCGAATACGCTGAAATGGAATGGCCGATCGACATCCTGATCGAGGTCGTGTGGGTGACCTACATGATCCTGTTCATCGGCACCATCATGCGTCGCAAGCAGCCGCACATCTATGTGGCGAACTGGTTCTATCTGGCCTTCATCCTGGCGACGGCGCTGCTGCACACCTTCAACAACCTGGCGATGCCGATCAACCTGTTCTCGATGAAGTCCTACAGCCTGTTCTCGGGCACCCAGGACGCGATGACGCAGTGGTGGTACGGCCATAACGCGGTGGGCTTCTTCCTCACCGCCGCCTTCCTCGGCATGATGTACTACTTCGTGCCCAAGCAGGCCGGTCGCCCGATCTATTCCTACCGCCTGTCCATCGTCCACTTCTGGGCGCTGGGCTTCATGTACATGTGGGTCGGTGCGCACCACCTGCACTGGACCGCGCTGCCCGACTGGACCTCGTCGCTGGCCGCCGCGTTCTCGATCCTGCTGCTGATGCCCTCGTGGGGCGGCATGATCAACGGCATCATGACGCTGTCCGGCGCCTGGGACAAGCTGCGCACCGACCCGGTGATGCGCTTCATGATCGTCGCGCTGTCGTTCTACGGCATGTCGACCTTCGAAGGCCCGATGATGTCGCTGAAGGAAGTCAACGCATTGAGCCACTACACCGACTGGACCGTCGGCCACGTGCACTCCGGCGCGCTGGGCTGGGTGGCGATGATCTCCTTCGGTTCGCTGTATCACATGATGCCCAAGCTCTGGGACACCAAGATATACAGCCAGAAGATGGTCGAATGGCACTTCTGGCTCGCCACCATCGGCATCGTGCTGTACATCGTCGCGATGTGGATTTCTGGCATCACGCAGGGTCTGATGTGGCGCGCCTTCGACGAGTTCGGCAACCTGCAGTACTCGTTCGTCGAGTCGGTTGCGGCGATGCACCCCTTCTACGCGATGCGGGCCATTGGCGGGATGTTCTTCCTCACCGGCGCCGTGCTGATGACCTACAACATGTTCATGACCATCCGTCAGGGCAAGCAGGAAGCCGCCGCTCTGGAAGCCAAGCTGGCCGCCAAGATGGCCCACGCCTGATACGGAGAACGCATTAAATGAACCTCAACTTCAAACACGAATGGATCGAGACCAACATCGGTCTGATGGCGGTGTTGACCATGCTGGCGATCAGCGTCGGCGGCCTGGTGGAAATCGCGCCGCTGTTCTTCCTCGACAAGACGATCGAGAAAGTGGACGGCGTACGTCCCTACACGCCGCTCGAGCAGCGCGGCCGCGACATCTATCAGCGCGAAGGTTGCTATCTCTGCCACTCGCAGATGATCCGTCCGTTCCGCGACGAGAAGCTGCGTTACGGCCATTATTCGCTGGCGGCTGAATCGCAGTACGACCATCCCTTCCAGTGGGGCTCCAAGCGCACCGGTCCCGATCTTGCCCGCGTCGGCGGCAAGTACTCGAACGAATGGCACGTGCAGCATCTCATCGCGCCGCGCTCGATGGTGCCGGAATCGGTGATGCCGAACTATCCCTGGCTGCTGAGCACGCCGCTCGACATTTCCGACGTGACGGATCGCATGAAGGCACTGCGCAAGGTGGGTGTGCCCTATTCGCTGACCGAGGCGGAATACAAGGCCAACGTGGCCAAGTTCGGTGAAACCGTGGCCAAGCAACTGCACATTCCCGATGCGCAGAAGAACCTGATCGAACAAGCGAACTTCGGCAACTACGATGGCGACCGCTCGGGCATCTCCGAAATGGACGCGCTCGTCGCCTACTTGCAGGTGCTCGGCACCATGGTCGACTTCAGCAAGTACAAGGACGACGCTTTCGTGGACAACCGCTGAGCCGGATGTCGGGGCACTCCAGCATGGAATGGTTGATGTGGTTTTCGAAACCGGAAAACACCAAGCCCCTGGCACTGGTCATTTTTTTCGTCACCTTTATCGGCATCGTGATCTACGCCTACGGTAACAAGAAGCGGAGCGAGACACTCGAGTCCTACCGCGACATACCGTTTCTGGACGATCAGGAAGGCACGAAGGACAAGCAATGAGCGAGCAAAAACTACAATCCCAAACCGTACAGACCACCGGCCATGCCTGGGACGGTGACCTGCAGGAATACAACAACCCGCTACCGGTGTGGTGGGTGTATACCTTCTATGCGACCGTCGTCTTCGCCATCGTCTACTGGAGCATCTATCCCTCCTGGCCGTTCGGCAAGGGCTGGCTGGGCGGGGCGACCAGCATCACCTACGTCAACAGCGCCGGCGAGACCAAGACCCACAGCTGGAATACGCGCGCGCTGCTGATGGAGAAGCTCAACCAGGCCAGCGCAGAACAGAAGCCTTATTTCGACAAGATTTCGGCGATGTCCTACGAGCAGATTGCCAAGGATCCCGAGATGAACGGTTTCATCCTGTCTGCCGGCAAGGCCTTGTTCTCGGACAACTGCGCACCCTGCCACCAGGCTGGCGGCCAGGGCAAGCTCGGTTTCTTCCCCAACCTGACCGACGACGACTGGCTGTACGGCGGTACCTATGACAAGATCCACGAAACCCTGATGGGCGGTCGCCGTGGCTACATGCCGACCTTCGGTGAAGTACTGTCCGGCGAGCAGATCGACCAGCTCGCCAACTACGTCGCCAGCCTGTCCGGCATCGCACACGACGGCGCCAAGGCGACGGCCGGCAACGCCCTGTTCCACAGCGAGACGGCGGCCTGTTTCTACTGTCACGGCCCCGATGCGAAAGGGCGCAAGGACATCGGTGCGCCCAACCTCACCGACAACATCTGGCTGTGGGCCAACGTTCCGGGCAGCGATGCCGCCGAGGGCAAGGTCGCAGCGATCCGCGGTGTGATCACCAACGGCCTCAACAAGGGGGTGATGCCGGTGTGGGCCGGCCGTCTCTCGCCTGAACAGATCAAGGTTCTGACGGTCTACGTTCATGAACTTGGCGGCGGGCAGTAAGCTCGACTGATTCGAAACGCAAAGCCCCCGTTCGCGGGGGCTTTTGCTTCCCGCGTACCTTATCGAAGACATCATGCAATCCGGACTGGAAGATCAGCTCGCCCTGTACCAGAAACGCATCCCGATTTTCACCCGCTCGGTGAAGGGGACGTTTCGCAAGTTCAAGACTTCGGTGCTGGTGCTGGCCTATGCCATCTACTTCCTGCTGCCCTGGCTGCCGTGGTCGCGTCACGACGCGCCGGCGCAGGCCGTGCTTTTCGACCTGCCGGGGCGCCGCTTCCTGATATTTGGCCTCACGGTCTATCCGCAGGACGTGATCTGGCTCGCCCTGCTGCTTTTCATTGCGGCCATCCTGCTTTTCTTTGTCACCGGCCTGGTCGGCCGGGCCTTCTGCGGCTACTTCTGCTTCCAGACGCTGTGGACCGATTTCTTCATCTGGATCGAACAGCGCATCCAGGGCGAACGGCCTGCGCGCGTGCGTCTGTATCGCCAGCCGTGGGATCGCGAAAAAACCCTCAAGATCGGGGCAACCCACGGCCTGTGGCTGCTGGCAGCGTTCTGGACTGGCTTTACCTTCGTTGCTTACTTTGCCTATGCGCCGCAACTGCTGGAGGATTTCTTCACGGGGCAGGCGGCGGCCGCAGCGTATATCACTGCCGTTACGCTCACCCTGTCCACCTATGTCGCGGCCGGACTGATGCGCGAACAGGTCTGCACTTATGTCTGTCCCTACGGCCGTTTTCAGAGCGTCATGTACGAGGCCGAAACACTGGCCGTGCACTATGACGCCAAGCGCGGGGAAGGCAGCCTGGGACGTGCGGTCGTGCGTGCAGGGCGCGGCATCGCGATGGAGCGCCGCCGCGGCGGCGAACTGCCGGCCGACGGGACCGTGGCCGAGCGGCGACGGGTCAGGCTGTCGAATGCCGAGCGTGCCCTGGCGGAACGCCATGCGCAGGGCTACGGTGACTGCGTGGATTGCGGGCTCTGCGTCCAGGTCTGCCCGGTCGGCATCGATATTCGCGACGGTCTGCAATACAAGTGCATTTCCTGCGGATTGTGCATCGATGCCTGCAACACCATCATGGATTCGTTCGGTTTCCCGCGTGGTCTCATTCGCTACGATTCCGAGAAAAACCTGGCTTCGCCCGAACCCGCGCCGCCGAAGCTCCACTGGAAGCGGCTGAAGATCGTCGGCTACGGCGTCGCGCTGGTCCTGATGACAGGCTATCTGGGTTACAGCATTGCCACGCGCAGTACCTTCGATCGTAGCGTCAATCAGGTCCGGCAGCCTTTGTATGTCGTACTGTCGAATGGCGACATCCGCAATCGCTACCAGATCCGGATCACCAACAAGTCGGGCGCAGAAGAGCACTACCGCATTTCGGCGCACGGCGTGCCCCCGAACGCCCTGGACCTGGGAAATTTCGCCGAGATCGGAATCAAACCCGGGCACAGCGGTCTAGTGCAGGCCAGCGTACGTTTGTCGCCTGCCGAGGCGGCGCGCATCCGGCATTTCGACCTGACGATCACCCCGGAGAGCCGGCCTGCCGAGGCGCGCAGCGAAAGCGTGCGTTTCGACAGGCCGGGACAGGATTCATGAGTACTTTCGTTACCTTGTTTGGTGGTTTGGCAGCAGTACTGCTGCTTTACGCGCTTGGCGGCGCCGTGCGCGGCTTGCCGCCGGTCCTGCGAGCCGTACTCGCTGCGCTGATTCCGCTGACGGGCTATTTCGTGCTGATGATCGGGCGCTGGCCCGGCCTCGACGTCGTGGCCATCCACATCTCGGTATTCCTCGCGGCGGCGCTCGTGCTGCATGCCATTTCGCTGTTCCGGCGGAGGGGAACGCGCCTGCACTGGGCGCCCAGAATCCTGATCGCGTTCTTCGTCGGGCTGGTGTTTTTCAACGCCGGCCTGCTCTACGTCGCCACGTCGGGCCTGCCTGTCACGTTGGGTACCTGGTGGCTGGGCGGCAGCAACGGCCATGCCGTATACAGTGGATTCTCGGGCGTCGTTCCGCATGACCAGGGGGCGGCGCGCGCGGTTTCCGCTGAACTCTCCGAAGCCTACAAGGAAAGCCAGTTGGGTTGGCATGTCGAGGTGGAAGGTTTCGACGTTCGCTCGACGATGCTGCCGGTGCTGGTGCGCGTGCAGAACCGGACCGGGCTGCCGGTCGACGATGCCGTGGCCGAACTGCAACTGACGCGGCCCGGGGCACCGACGGCGCCCCGGGTGCAGGTCCTGAGCATGACCGCCCCCGGTGTGTACCAGGGGGAATTGCAATTGCCCGCGAGCGGTAGATGGCTCGTCGACGTGCGGCTGAGCCGGGAAGGGGCCCTGCGCTATCACAGCACCCAGGAGGTCAGCGTGCCGTGAGCGGCATCATGGGATTCCTGTTCCTGCTGTCCGGCGTTTTCGTGCTGCTGATCGTCGTGGGCGTGGTTTGGTCGATCAAGAGCGGGCAGTTCGACGATCTGGAAGGCCCGGCCGAGCGCATCCTCATGGACGATGACGATCCGCGCCTGCCGACGCGGCGCTTGAGCCGTTCCGACGATTAAATTAGAATTCGCTTAAACATTAGGAGTGCACAGCATGAAACAGCTACTGACTTTCCAGGGATTTCCGATGGTCGTCGTCGTCGGGATGATCGTGTGGGCTTGGATCAGCATTCTTTCCGTGCTCATCGGTTCGTTCTTCTGATCGACCGCGCCTGAACAGCAAAAAGCCCCGCTAGGCGGGGCTTTTTGCTGTTCAGGCCAAACGCGTCAGCCTGGCATGGCGGCGCGCATTTTCTGCAGCGCGCGCGCCTCGATCTGGCGGATGCGTTCTGCCGACACGCCGTACTCGGCGGCCAGTTCGTGCAGGGTCGCGGCCTCGCCTTCGGTCAGCCAGCGGGCCTTGATGATGTGCCGGCTGCGCGCGTCGAGATTTTCCAGTGCGGCGTTCAGCCCGGCGTGGCGCAGATGCTCGGTTTGTTCGCGTTCCAGTTTCTGGGCCGGATTCTCGTCCGGGCTGGCAAGGTAGGCGATGGGGCTGTAGCTATCCTCGCTGTCGTCGGGTACCGGATCGATCGACAGGTCGTGGCCGGACAAACGGGTTTCCATTTCCAGCACGTCTTCGCGCGACACGTTGAGTTCGCGCGCAACCGCATCGGCCTCCTTCAGTGTCAGGGCATTCAGCGACTGCTTCAGGCTGCGCAGATTGAAGAAGAGCTTGCGCTGCGACTTGGTCGTCGCAACCTTGACCAGCCGCCAGTTGCGCAGGACGTATTCGTGGATTTCCGCACGGATCCAGTGTAGGGCGAACGAGACCAGCCGCACGCCGCGCTCCGGGTCGAAGCGTTTGACGGCCTTCATCAGCCCCACATTGCCTTCCTGGATAAGATCGGCGTGCGGCAGGCCATAGCCCAGATAGTGGCGTGCCACGCTCACGACGACGCGGAGGTGGGACAGGACAAGTTGCCGTGCGGCGTCCACGTCCTGCGTGTCGCGCCAGGCGCGCGCATACCGCTGCTCTTCTTCCAGGCTGAGCATGGGGTAGCGATTCACGGTCTGGATATAGCTGTCCAGACTGTAGGCTGCCGGAATGGGCAAAGTCATTGCTTGGTTCATGCTTGCATTACCCCCTTTGTGGTTCATTTTAGCACTCGTGATGTAAGAGTGCTAAACCCGCCACGGGTTCCCGGCGAAGGTGAGGTTCAGTGGGAGCCCTGAACCTGGGTCAGGGCACGGGCCACGGAGAGCCACGCACCGATCCAGCCGAACAGGGTGGGCAGGCCCAGAAACAGGGCGAAATCGCCGGGGGTGGGTGTGCCCAGGTGGAAGGCAGACCCATACAGGCTGGCGAGATGGGCGACCGGGGCCTGCAGCAACGCGCCTGCCGCGGCGAGTACGCCGACCGCCGCCAGCCCGCCGAGCAGGCCCTGCAAGGCGCCGACGTACAGGAAGGGCCGGCGGATATGGCGGTCGGTCGCGCCGATCAGGCGACTCACCAGGATCTCGTCGCGCCGGGTCAGCACCTGGGCACGGATTGCGTTACCCGATATGGCGACCAGGGCAACGGCAAACAGCGCAGCCAGCAGCCAGACCCCGGTCTGCCCGATGGCGAGCAAGGCGGTCAGGCGCTCTGCCCACTGGCTGTCGACATGGGTTTCGTCCACCCCGGACAGTTGCTTGAGTTCGGCGGCCAGTTGCGTCAGCGCGCTCCGCGAGCGGTCCTTCGGCTGGACGACCCAGGCGTTGGGGAGCGGATTGGCCGGCAGGCCGGCGGTCACGTCGGCCATGTCCTGGGCAGCGCTGAGCGTCGCCAGCGCCGTATCCTTGTCCACCCGGCGTGCGTGCGCGATGTCGGATTGCCTGAGGCGCGTGGCGAGCGCGGCCTCCTGGGCCGGCGTGGCTTCGTCCGCGACGAACACGCTGATTTCGGGTTGCGCAGGCAGCGCTCCGGCCAGCCGATCGATATCGCCCAGTGCAAGATAGAGCCCGGCCGGCAGGCTGATGGCCACGCCCATCGCCAGCGCGGTGAGCAAGCCGGTGAGCGGCTGGACGGCCAGTCGCGTCAGGGCGCTGCGCAGCGCGGATTTCTGGTGTCGCAGCCAGGTTCTCATGCCGCTTCCCCGACGTGGCCGTGGTCGAGATGGAGGATGCGTCCGCCCAGGGCCGCGATGGCGCGGTCGTCGTGGGTGGCGATCACCAGCGTGGTGCCGACCTGATGGAAATCGCGGAACATCGCCATGATGTCGGCGGCATATCCGGCATCGAGATTCCCGGTCGGTTCGTCCGCCAGCAGCAGCGCGGGCCGGCTGACCAGCGCCCGGGCGATGCACAGACGCTGCTGCTCGCCGCCGGAGAGGCTGATCGGATTGGCCTTTTCGCGCCCCAGCAGGCCGACCTTGTCGAGCACCGCACGCGCGCGCTTGAAGGATTCGCGCCGCTCGATGCCGGCGATATCGAGCGGCAGCACGACGTTTTCGATCGCGTTGCGATCGAACAGCAGCTTGTGGTCCTGGAATACCAGGCCGATATTCCGCCGCAGGTAGGGAATCGCGCGCGGCGGCAGACGTCCGACGTTCTGTCCGCTGACCGTGATCATCCCGCTGGTGGGGCGTTCGATGGCGGCAACGAGTTTGAGCAGCGTGGATTTTCCCGCGCCGGAATGGCCGGTGAGAAACACCAGTTCGCCCTTCTCGATGACAAGATCGACGGCGGTGAGGGCTTCATGCCCGCCGGGATAGCGCTTGGTGACCTGGCTGAACTGGATCATGCGATGGCCGGGTCAGACATTGAATATCGCCTCGACGAATTCGCGCGCATCGAAGGGACGCAGGTCTTCGAGGCCTTCGCCTACCCCGATGTAGCGTACGGGGATGGGATGCGCGCGTGCGGCGCAGGCATGCGCGATGGCGGCGATCGCGCCGCCCTTCGCGGTGCCGTCCAGCTTGGTCAGCGCGAGTCCGCTCACCTGCAGGGCATCGTCGAAGGCCTTCACCTGTGTGACCGCGTTCTGCCCGGTGTTGGCGTCGAGCACCAGCAGGACTTCGTGCGGCGCGCCCGGAATGGCTTTCTCGATCACGCGCCTGACTTTCCTGATTTCTTCCATCAGGTGCAATTGCGTCGGCAGGCGGCCGGCCGTGTCGGCCAGCACCACGTCGATGTTGCGGGCGCGGGCGGCGGCAATGGCGTCGAAGATGACGGCAGCCGAATCCCCCTTGTCCTGGCTGATCACGGTGACGCCATTGCGTTCGCCCCAGACCTGCAATTGCTCGCGCGCGGCCGCGCGGAACGTATCCCCGGCCGCCAGCAAAACTGAAAGCCCCTGTGACTGGTAGAGCTTGGCAAGTTTGCCGATGGTCGTCGTCTTGCCTGCCCCGTTGACGCCGGCGAGCATGAGGATGAAGGGTTTGTGCGGCGTGACGTCGAGCGGCGACTGCAGGGGCAGCAACAGGTCGACCAGGGCCTGCTTCAGTGCGGCCTGCAGATCGGCGGCCTCGGTCAGACCCTCGCGGCGCACCTTTTTCTGCAAGGTGTCGAGCAGCGCCTGGGTGGCCTCCACGCCGACGTCGGCGGTGAGGAGGATGGTCTCCAGTTCCTCGAACAATTCGGCGTCGATCTTGCGGCCGACGCCAAACAGCCCGGCCAGCTGGCCGCCGAGCCGGTCGCGCGTCTTGGCGAGACCCTGCTTGAGGCGCTGGGCCCAGCCCGGCTTGCTCGGGACGGACGGGGAGGGCGCCACGGGGTCGAGTGCAGGCGTCGGCGAGGCGGGGACAGTCGCGTCGGGAACGGGCGACTTGGACTTGAAGAAACTAAACACGGATTCCGGAGGTCAGGACAGCTGTTCGACTAACGGCCTTATCTTATCATTCGTACACCAACCAACCGAGGTGAAAACATGCGAAGCCTATGGGCAATCCTGTTTGTCGTGGCGGCGAACGCCGCACACGCGGGGATAAGCGACGTCACGCTGGACAACGGCATGCGCGTGATCGTGCAGGAAGATCACCGGGCGCCGGTCATGGTGTCACAGGTGTGGTACCGCGCCGGCAGCATCGACGAATTCAACGGAACGACCGGCGTGGCCCATGTACTGGAACACATGATGTTCAAGGGGACACGGGAGGTTCCGGCCGGCGAGTTTTCGAAACGCATCGCGGCGGCGGGCGGACGCGAGAATGCCTTCACCAGTCGCGATCACACCGCGTATTTCCAGCAGATGCAGAAGGACCGGCTGGAGCTGTCCATGAAGCTCGAAGCCGACCGCATGGCCAATCTGGTCATCAGCGACGAGAATTTCGCCAAGGAAATCCAGGTTGTCATGGAGGAACGTCGTCTGCGCACCGACGACCAGCCGCAGGCGGTCGTGTACGAACGCCTGATGGCGACGGCCTACCAGACGCATCCCTATCGCCGCCCCATCATCGGCTGGATGGACGATCTCCAGCACATGACGGCGCAGGACGCGCGCGACTGGTATGCGCGCTGGTATGTGCCGAACAATGCCACCCTGGTGGTGGCGGGTGATGTGAAATCCGACGACGTGATCGCGCTCGCGAAGAAATACTTCGGCGTGATTCCGGCCAGGCCGCTGCCCGTGCGCAAGCCGCAGACGGAGGTCAGGCAGGTCGGCGACAAGCGCATCGTCGTCAAGACGCCCGCGAAACTGCCCTATGTGCTGATGGCCTGGCATGCCCCGGTCCTGCGCGACTGGGACAAGGACGGCGAGCCCTATGCTTTGCAGATCCTGGCCGGCGTGCTGTCCGGCAACGATTCTGCACGCCTGCAGAAAACGCTGGTGAAGACCAGCCAGCTGGCCATCGATGCCAGCGCGGGCTACGACAGCGTTGCGCGCGGCCCCGGCATGTTCCTGATCGACGCGACGCCCGCGCCGGGAAAAAAACTGGAGGCACTGGAACTGGCGATCCGGGCCGAGATCGCGCGCATCCAGAAGGACGGTATCAGCGAGTCCGAACTGGCGCGCGTGAAGGCGCAGGTCATTGCGGGCGAGGTCTACCAGCGCGACTCGCTGTTCTATCAGGCGATGCAACTGGGTGAATACGTGACGGCCGGCCTGCCGCCCGACGCGCTGACGCATCGCGTGGACAAGTTGCGTGCGGTGACCGCCGACCAGGTGCGCGAGGTGGCGCGCAAATGGCTGGTCGACGACCAGTTGAGCATCGCCGAACTGGACCCTCTGCCGGTTCAGGCGCAGACGCGTGCCGCCATGCCGGGAGCCAATCATGTCAATTAAACGTTTCGTCGCGTGGGCCATGCTGTGCCTGCCGTTCCCGGCGCAGGCCGCGCTCGCGATCCAGCACTGGCAGTCCGCGCAGGGCGCCCAGGTCCTGTTCGTCGAGACGCATGCCTTGCCGATGCTCGACATCGCAGTGAATTTTCCGGCCGGCAGCGCGCGCGATCCGGTGGCAAAACCGGGCCTGGCGCACCTGACGCACGGCCTGCTCGACCAGGGGGCGGGCGGGTGGTCCGACACCGAAATCGCGCATCGCATTGCCGACGTGGGGGCGCAGCTCGGCGGGGATTTCGACCGCGATCGTGCCAGCGTCACGCTGCGGACCCTGTCATCGCAGCGCGAAAAGGAAAGGGCGCTCGACGTGCTCGTGCGCGTACTGCAGCAGCCCGATTTCCCGAAAGCCGTCGTCGAGCGCGAGAAGAAACGCCTGATCGCTGCCATTCGGGAAGCCGAGGCCGACCCGGGGACGGTTGCCGACAAGGCCTTCTATCGGGCGGTGTACGGAACCCAGCCCTATGCGCACGACGAGTCGGGCGAGCCGGCGGCCGTCGCGGGCCTGGCCCGCGCCGACCTGCAGGCTTTCTATCGTACCCACTACAGCGCATCGAATGCCGTGATCGCGCTGATCGGCGACATCGACCGCGCCGAGGCCGAGCGGATCGCGGCGCGCATCGCCGCCGGCCTTCCGCCCGGCAAGGTCTTGCCGGCATTGCCCAGGCCGGTGGCGGGGGCGGGCGGCATCGTGCGTGTCGAGCATCCCTCCGCGCAGAGCCACGTGCTGGTCGGCACGGTCGGCATGGCGCGCAGCGACCCCGCTTTCTTTCCGCTGTACGTCGGCAATTACGTGCTGGGCGGCGGTGGCTTCGATTCGCGCCTGATGCACGAGGTGCGCGACAAGCGCGGCTACGCCTACAGCGCGTACAGCTATTTCCTGCCGATGGGCGAGGCCGGGCCCTTCCAGATGGGCCTGCAAACCAAGGCCGAGCAGACCGACGATGCGCTCAAGGTGGCGACCGATACCTTGCGGACCTTCGTCGCAGAAGGGCCCAGCGAGGCCGAACTGGCACAGGCCAAGGCGAATCTGACCGGCGGTTTCCCCCTGCGCATCGACAGCAACAGAAAAATCCTCGATTACCTGTCGCTGATCGGTTTCTACAAGCTGCCGCTGGATTACCTCGACACCTGGGTCGACAAGGTCGATGCCGTCGATGTGGCTGCGGTGAAACGGGCATTCGCCGCCCGGCTCGATCCGGATCGACTGACGACGGTGATCGTCGGCAGGCATGCGCGCTAAGCAGGCCGCGCCGCGGCGGGCGCACGGCACCTCCAACCGCGTACGCATCATCGGTGGCCAGTATCGGCGGCGACTGCTGGAGTTTCCGGATGCCGCCGGCTTGCGGCCGACGCCGGACCGGGTTCGTGAGACCCTGTTCAACTGGCTCGGACAGGATCTGCCGGGCTGGGCCTGCCTCGACCTGTTTGCCGGCAGCGGCGCGCTCGGGTTCGAGGCAGCCTCGCGCGGCGCATCACGGGTCGTGATGATCGAACGGGAGGCTGGGGCGTACGCGGCCCTGGAACGGAATCGGATCGCGCTGGCGGCCGCGGCGATCGAGGTGATGCGCGTCGATGCGACGCGCTGGCTGGCGAACGATCACACGGCCTGGGATCTGATTTTCATCGACCCACCTTTCGATAGCGGCCTGGCCGCCAGCCTGCTGCCGACGCTCGGACCGCATCTTGCCCAAGGCGGCCGGGTGTACGTCGAGCAGGGCACGCCGGTGATCGCACCGGCCGGGTTTATCATGCATCGGAGCGGACGCGCGGGGCGTTCGCATTTCGCCCTGCTGGGCAAGGAAGAATCCTGATGCTGACCGCTGTCTATCCCGGCACTTTCGACCCGATCACCCGTGGCCACGAGGATCTGGTACGACGGGCGGTACGCCTGTTCGACCGGGTGATCGTCGCCGTCGCGGAATCGCGCAACAAGCAGCCATTCTTCGCCGTCGAGGAGCGTGTGGCGATGGCGCGCGAGGTGCTGGCCGACGTGCCGAAGGTCCAGGTGGAAGGGTTTTCCGGCCTGCTGATCGATTTTGTGGCGCAGCAGGGGGCCATTGCGGTGCTGCGCGGCCTGCGTGCCGCTTCCGATTTCGAATATGAATTCCAGCTTGCGGGCATGAACCGCAATCTCAAGCCGGATATCGAAACCCTCTTCCTTACGCCGTCCGACCAGTACATGTTCATTTCCGCCAGCATGATCCGCGAAATCGCGCAGCTGGGCGGTGACGTGTCGCCCTTCGTTCACCCGTTGGTCGCCGCACGATTAAGTGAGAAAATAAGCAAAAACTGATATGACCCGGAGAAAGCCATGGCCATGATGATCACGGACGAGTGCATCAATTGCGACGTCTGCCTGCCCGAATGCCCGAACGACGCCATTTCCCAGGGCGACGAGATCTATATCATCGACCCCAACAAGTGCACCGAATGTGTCGGTCATTTCGATACGCCGCAATGCGTCGAGGTGTGCCCGGTCGACTGCATCCCCCTGAACCCGGATTACCCGGAAAACAAGGATCAGTTGCAGGAGAAATTCCTGCGGCTGACCACGGGCAAATAAGGGCGGGCCTCAGGCCGTCTTGGCCAGGCGCGCGCCGCCGAGATTGTCGGCCAGCGCGTCGGCGATGCGCGCATTGATGCGGGCAAGCTGCTCGATCTGGTCGCTCACCGTACCCATGGCGGCGTCGAGTTCGGCGATGCGTTCGTCGAGCGTCTCGGTTGCTGCGTGGATGCGACTGACACTGTCGAGGCGACGCTTCAACTGGATCTTGTGTTCGCGTACCTGGGTTTCCATGGGAGCGATCAGCGCCTTGAGCCAGGATTCGGTCTCGCCGTTGGCGATCTCGAACACCTGCACCACCTTGCTGGCAAGCGTTTCGAAGAAACGTGCAGTCAGTTGCTGCTGGCCGACGGTGAGCATGCTGAACAGCGTGTTGAAGCGCTCGTTGAAAATCCCTTCGAGCCGGGCCATTTCCTTGCGGTACTTGGTCAGGCTGTGATCCGGCGGATTGACCATGGCGAGTCCGTGTTCGTCGCTGAATTTCTGGTACATCGCCGTCATCATGGCGCGGATTTCCTGGGTGGTCGTCGCGGCACGGTCCAGATTGCCGTTGAGCTGCTGGAAGAAATCCGTCATCGATTCGCGCAGCCCGCTGCTGAAGCGGCTTTTCTCCATGGACACGCGGGTCCGTCTGACGGCTTCGCGTAGCGTCTCCATGCCCAGATGCCTGCGCAGCACGTCCACCTGCGCGGCGAATACGTTGCGCAGGGCATTGAACTGCTCCAGTCCGCGTTCGAACTGCAGCTTGTCCTCGTTCGCCTTCGTCATCATGTGCTGGATGACGTCGCGGTTCTTGCCGCGCAGGCCTTCCAGCTCGTCCGCCTGATCCTGGATCGTGGCCAGCCGGGCCTCGAGCAGTTCGGTGATCCTGACCACCACGTCTTCCACGGTGGACTGGGTGGATTCCCCGACCAGTGCCTGCTTGCACGGGATCAACTCCTGCGACAGGGCGGCCTCGAGCTCGGGGAGGCGGCTCTTTGCCAGCAGGGCGGCATCTTGGCGGACCTTGGCGACCAGGGCCTTCTGCGCGGACGCCGGATAGACCTGGCTGACCGGCAGGTCGAGGAGCGCAGCGCTCGCGGCGACCTGCTTGGCGATTTCGGCGTCGACCTGCGCGTCGGTTTTCAGTTCGTCCCACAGGCCGTCGATCTTGTTCAGCACTGCCAGCCGCGCCCGGCTGGCGCCGTGCACCGGGGCGATGTGATGACGCCAGATCTCGATGTCGGATTTGGTGACGCCGGTGTCCGCCGCGAGCAGGAACAGCACCGCATGCGCGCTCGGCAGCATGCTCAGCGTCAGTTCGGGTTCGGTGCCGATGGCGTTGAGCCCGGGCGTGTCGAGTATGACCAGGCCCTGCTGCAGCAGGGGGTGCGGAAAATTGATCAGCGCATGGCGCCAGCGCGGAATGGCGATGTTGCCGTCCCGGTTGAGCGCGCGTGCCGTTTCTTCGTCCTGCGGATTGATCAGACCGTAGGTTTCCGCGGTGGCCGCATCGACGGTCTGGGTATCGGCCAGCCGCATCAGCGTGCTGCTCATTTCTTCCGGCGAGTCGAGATTGAGCGGAAATTCGGTCCAGGCTTCGGGAGTGCGCTTGAAATCGGCGATCGTGCCGGCCGAGGACTTGCTCTCGATCGGCAAGAGCCGCAGAGAAGGACGCCGGCGCGGATCGAAATACAGTTCGGTCGGGCACATGGTCGTGCGCCCGGCGGACGAGGGCAGCACCCGCTGCCGGTAATCCGCGAAGAAGATGGCGTTGATGAGCTCCGACTTGCCGCGGGAAAATTCGGCCACGAAGGCGACGTTAAGGGTGTCTTCCTGCAATCGTCCCAGCAGTTGGGCGAGCCGCTGGTCGGATTCGCCGTCGTCGAGCTCCTGGCCGGCCAGCCACGCGCGCAGGGCTTCCACGCGCACGAAGAGCGCATCACGCCAGGCGCTGTAATGCTCGAATTCGTCAACCAGCGTGGAGGAGGTCATGGGCCGACTCGCGGGTAAGTTCCGGATATTTAACGACATGGTAATGTCATTCTTGATCGGACGCGACCGCAGGGGGCGGGTGCCGTCTAGCGCTGGCAAACCGGGCAGAAGAACGTGGCCCGCTGCCCCTGGACGATGCGGCGGATAGGCGTGCTGCAGACCTTGCAGGGCCGGCCTGCGCGGTCGTAGACGCGTGTCTGCAACTGGAAATAGCCGAGTTCGCCGTCGGTCGCGACGTAATCGCGTAGCGAACTGCCGCCCGCCGCGATCGCGGCGGCCAACACCTTCCTGATGGCGGTAACCAGGCGTTCGCATGCCGGGCGGGACAGGCGCCGCGCCGCGGTAGTCGGCCGGATGCCGGCATGGAAGAGCGATTCCGAAGCATAGATGTTGCCAACGCCAACCACCACCTGCGCATCCATGATGACGGGCTTGATCGCGCTGGCGCGACGTTTGCACTGCGCGTGGAGATAGGCGGCATCGAAGGCCTCGCTCAGCGGTTCCGGCCCCAGGTGCGCCAGCAGAGGATGGACGGCCGGGTCGCGGGTGCACAGCACAGCGCCGAAACGGCGGGGGTCGCGCAAGCGCAGGATGGTGCCGTCGTCGAACACCCAGTCTACATGATCGTGCACGCCCGGCGGCTCGTCCCGGGCGATCAGGCGCAGGCTTCCCGACATGCCCAGATGCACGATCTGCGTCGTGGTGCCGAAGTCGAACAACAAGTACTTGCCGCGACGTCGGATCGCGGCCAGGGGGTGCGTCGCCAGGCGGGTCTGCAGATCGTCCGGCACAGGCCAGCGCAGGCGCGGGTTGCGCACGATCACGCGCGCGACGCGGCGCCCGACGAGCGAGGGCACCAGTCCGAGACGGGTCGTTTCGACTTCGGGCAATTCGGGCATGCGGCGGATTCTATATCGGACGGGTCCGGGACTTTGAACCTTGCTTGCAGGGCGCTCTCGAAAGCTTAGAATCGAGGCAGCAACCCATCCAGGCCACACATGAAAGCTTTCAAACTCCTTCCCCTCTACGCGGCGCTGCTGTGCGCCAGCGCGTGTAGCCAGAATGCCGTCCGGGCCTCGCAGCCGGTTGCCGAGACCACTCCGCCCGCCGCTGCCCAGGCAGCGGTCCCGGCTTCCGGGGCTGCGGAGGCGGAAGCCGCCAAGCCCAGGGCGGAAGCGGCCCTGCCCAAGGTGCCGCTGACGCCCGATATCCTGTTCAAATTCCTCGTGGCGGAAGTGGCGGGACAGCGCGGCGCCATCGGCATCGCCCAGTCGACCTACCTCGATCTGGCGCGACAGACCCGCGATCCGCGCATAGCGCGCCGCGCCGCCGAGATTTCACTGTTTGCGCGCAACCAGGCCGGTGCGCTGGAAGCCACCCGGTTGTGGGCGGGCGCCGAGCCCGACTCGGACCGTGCCCAGCAGACGCTGGCGGCACTGCTGCTCAACGAAGGCAAGCTCGACGAGGCCGAGCCCATCCTGCGCGAGCTGGTCAAGCAGGACAGCGCGAATGCTTTCCTGCATCTGGCCGCCCTGATGGGCAAGACGCAGGACACCCAGGCGGCGCAGGCCCTGGTGGAGCGTCTGGCCGCAGGCTATCCGACTCTGCCCGAGGCGCGTTTCGCGGTGGCGCAGGCCGCGGCCAATGCGGGCAAGCTGGATGCGTCGATCGACGCGCTGAAGCAGGCTGACGCCTTGCGCCCTGGCTGGGAGCCGGCAGCGCTCCTGCGCGCCCAGGTCCTGGCGAAGACGTCGCGGGCGGACGCCTTGGCCTTCATGCGCGATTTCCTGGCGGCCCACGCCGGTGCGCGCGAGGTGCGACTCGCGTATGCGCGCACGCTGGTCAATGCCAATCAGTTCCCCGAGGCCCAGGCCGAGTTCACCCGTTTGACGCAGGACTTTCCGCGCAATGCCGAAGTCAGTTTCGCGGCTGGACTGCTGTCCCTGCAGATGGGCGACGTGGCAGCCGCGCGGGACTTGCTGATGCAGACACTCGAGTACAACCCGCGCGAGCCCGATACCGTGTACTACTATCTCGGGCAGGCATCGGAGCAGTTGAAACAGGCCGATGTCGCCGCGGCTTACTATGCCAAGGTCCAGGGCGGCACCTATCTGGTGGCGGCACGCGCACGGCAGGCTGCCATTCTGGCCCGCGCAGGAAAAATGGAGGAGGCCCGGGCGCTGTTGAGTGCGACGGAGGGCGAAAGCGACGCGCAGAGTATCCGCCTGATCCAGGCGCAGGCCGAACTGTTCCGCAACAACAGGCAGCATGCCGACGAATTCGCCGTGCTGGGCACGGGCCTCGGCCGTTTCCCGGATGCGCCGGACCTTTTGTACGACCATGCGATGGCTGCGGAAAAGATCGGCAAACTGGATGTGCTGGAGGCCGATCTACGCCGGGTGATCGCCTTGCGGCCGGACGACGCCCAGGCCTACAACGCGCTGGGCTATACGCTGGCCGATCGCACCGATCGTCTGGCCGAAGCCGTGGCCCTGCTCGACAAGGCGCTGGCTCTGGCACCGAACGATCCCTACATCCTCGATAGCGTGGGCTGGGCGCAGTTCCGCAGCGGCAATCTGGCGCGTGCGCAGGAATACCTTGAACGTGCCTTCAAGATGCGGCCCGACCCCGAGATTGCAGCCCATCTGGGCGAGGTGCTGTGGGCGCGCGGCCAACGCGACGAGGCCGGCAAACTCTGGCAGTCGAGCCTGCAGACGCACCCGCAGAACGAAGTGCTGCTGGAAACCCTGCACCGGCTGAAGCCCTGATGCGCCGTTTCCTGGCGGCGTGGCTGCCGGCGGCCCTGCTGGCGGCGTGCGCATCCGTGCCGGCACCGCCACCCTTGCCGCCTGCCGGTCCGGTGTCCGCCTGGACGCTCGGCGGCCGCATCGGCATCCAGGCCGAGGCGCAAAGCCTGTCGGGCAATCTGCGCTGGCAACATCGACCCGATTTCGACGCGCTCCTGCTGACTTCACCGCTGGGGCAAGGCGTGGCGCGCATCGAACGTCGCCCCGGCGGCGTGACGCTCGAGATGCCAGGGGAAGCGCCGCGCGCAGCACCCGACGCCGAAACCCTGACCCACGATGCACTGGGCTACGCCTTGCCGGTCGCCGGCCTGGTCTGGTGGGTGCAGGCCCTGCCCGACCCCGCCCGGCCGTTCGAGGCCAGCCGTGACGCGTCGGGCCGTCTGGAACGCCTGAAGCAGGACGGCTGGACCATCGATTATCTGCAGTACGTCGAGGCGCGTCCGCGCAAACTGACACTGCACCGCGACGGCCTGGAGATCCGCCTCGTCGCCGATGCGTGGCAAGCCGAATGAGCCTGTCCTTTCCCGCACCCGCCAAGCTCAACCTGTTCCTGCACGTCGTCGGCCGTCGCGCGGACGGCTACCACCTGCTGCAGAGCGTGTTCAGGCTGATCGACCGTGCCGATACCGTGCACATCGAACTGCGCGACGACGGCGTGATTGCCCGCCAGGGCGACGTGCCCGGCGTGCCGGAGGCGCAGGATCTCACTGTGCGGGCGGCGCGCCTGCTGCAAGCCCGTGCTCCGGATGGCGCAGGCGCGAACCTCCGGCTGGACAAGCTTGTGCCCATGGGCGGGGGGCTGGGCGGTGGCAGTTCGGACGCCGCCACCGTGCTGCTGGCGCTCAACCGCCTGTGGGGGGTGAACCTGCCGCGCGGCGCCTTGCAGGATCTGGCCTTGCAGTTGGGGGCCGACGTGCCGGTGTTCGTGTTCGGGCGCACGGCTTTCGCCGAGGGCGTGGGGGAAATTCTGCACCCGGTGGAGGCGCCGCCCGCCTGGCATGTGGTATTGACGCCGCCGGTGCACGTGCCGACGGCGGCGATTTTTGCTGCGCCGGAATTGACACGCGACACGCCGCCCCTCAAAATAGCGCCCTTTTCCGCAGGCATGGGTCATAACGACCTTGAGCCGGTGGTCGTCAAGCGGTATCCCGAAGTGGCCCGTCATCTCGCATGGCTGGGGCAATTCGGCGAGGCGCGAATGACCGGTTCCGGCGCCTGCGTGTTCGCATCGTTCGACACGGAAGAGGCGGCGCGCGACGTGCTCCGTCGATTGCCCGGTACGATGCGAGGCTTTGTGGCGCAGGCCCTGGACAGGCATCCCCTGTACGATTTCTGCGCCGGGTAGTGCCCGTTGGGGAGTCGCCAAGTGGTAAGGCATCGGATTTTGATTCCGACATTCGTAGGTTCGATCCCTACCTCCCCAGCCAAGTTTGAACGAGCAGCCGCCGGGAAGGCGGCGCCAAGAGAGAATGGACAGCCGCCGGTGGCGGCTGTTTTTGTTGTTGTCTCGCCCAACCGCCGGAGACTCGCGTGTCCATAGACAATTTGATGGTGTTTACGGGGAATGCCAATCCCCGTCTGGCCAGCGATGTGGTGCGCCATCTCAACATCCATCTGGGGCGCGCCACGGTGTCGCGCTTCTCGGACGGCGAGGTGATGGTCGAGATACTGGAAAACGTGCGCGGCAAGGACGTGTTCGTGCTGCAGTCGACCTGCCAGCCCACCAACGACACGCTGATGGAAGTGATGGTGATGGTCGATGCGCTGAAGCGCGCCTCCGCCGGTCGCATCACCGCCGCGATCCCGTATTACGGCTATGCGCGGCAGGACCGCCGCACCCGTTCGGCGCGGGTCGCGATCACGGCCAAGGTGGTCGCCAACATGCTGCAGGGCGCGGGTGTTGACCGCCTGCTGACGATGGACCTGCATTCGGACCAGATCCAGGGTTTCTTCGACATCCCGGTCGACAACATCTATTCCAGCCCGATCCTGCTGGGCGACATCTGGAAGCGCAACCATCCGAACCTGATGGTGGTGTCGCCGGACGTGGGCGGTGTGGTGCGGGCGCGGGCGATTGCCAAGCGCCTGGAATGCGACCTGGCGATCATCGACAAGCGGCGTCCCAAGCCCAACGTCGCCAAGGTGATGCACATCATCGGCGACGTGAAGGATCGTACCTGCATCATCATGGACGACATGGTCGATACCGCGAACACGCTGTGCGAGGCGGCCAATGCCCTGAAGGAGCATGGCGCCAAGAAAGTCATGGCCTATTGCACGCACGGCGTGCTTTCGGGCGCGGCGGCAGAACGCATCGCCGGCTCGGCGATGGACGAACTGGTGGTGACCGACACCATCCCGCTGCGCGACGACGCGCGCGCGTGCAGCAAGATCCGGCAATTGTCGGTGGCAGAACTGCTGGCGGAGACGATTCGCCGCATCAGCAACGAAGATTCCGTCAGTTCGCTGTTCATCGAATAGCGAACCGGTTGAATGCCCCTGGTCGCGGGGGGCTTTTGTCGTGCGTTGACCCATTCCGGCAACGCACTGTTGAAGTAACCATTTGGAGAAATTTCATGGAAATCGAAGTCATTGCTTTCAAGCGTGATGCGCAGGGATCGAGTGCGAGCCGCCGCCTGCGCCATGCCGGCAAGGTCCCGGGCATCGTTTATGGCGGAGCCGCCGCCCCGATGCAGATCGAGCTGGATCACAACGCGCTCTACCATGCCCTGCGCAAGGAGGCCTTCCACTCGTCCGTGCTGACGCTCACCGTCGACGGGCACAAGGAATCGGTCCTGTTGCGCGATACCCAGTGGCATCCGTACAAGCAGCAGGTGCTGCACGTCGATTTCCAGCGCGTCGACAAGGATCACAAGATCCACGTCAAGGTGCCGCTGCATTTCCTCAACGCCGACGTGGCGCCCGGCGTCAAGACCGGCGGCGGCAAGCCCCACCACATCGTGACGGAACTCGATGTGCAGTGCCTGCCCGGCAGCCTGCCCGAATTCATCGCGGTGGACATGGGCAAGCTGGAAGTGGGTCATTCCATCCACGCCAACGACCTCGTGCTGCCCGCCGGCGTCGAGCTGGTGCCGCACATCAAGGCCGAAAACCCGGCGGTCGCGTCGATCAATGCGCCCAAGGGCGGTGCGGCTGAAGAAACGCCGGCTGCCACACCGGCTGCCTGAAGCGGCTGCGCGCCGGCCTTGGGGCTGGCGCGCGTGTCGCGTGCGGCATGACTGCGCCTGCGCCTCGCCTCATCGTCGGTCTCGGCAATCCGGGGCGCGACTACGAAGAAACCCGGCATAACGCCGGGTTTTGGTTTTGCGCGCGCCTGGCGCAGGACTCGCGCATCCCCCTGAGTCCCGAGTCGCGCTTTCACGGCATCGTTGGTCGCCACGGCCCGCTCTGGATGCTCTTGCCGCAGACCTACATGAACCGTTCGGGGCAGGCTGTGGGTGCGCTGGCGCGCTTTCACCGCATCGCGCCGAACGAAATCCTCGTCGTGCACGATGAACTCGATATTCCGCCCGGACAGCTGCGGCTCAAGTTCGGGGGCGGCATGGGCGGCCACAACGGCCTCAAGGACATCACCGCCCACCTTGGCACGCAGGATTACTGGCGGTTGCGCATCGGTATTGGTCATCCGGGCGACCGTAACGAGGTCGCGAATTTCGTGCTCAAACCCCCGCGCCGGGAAGAACAGTCCGAGATCGACGCGGCCATCGTGCGTGCGTTGCAGCTCTGGCCGTTGATCGAGAAGGGCGACTGGAACGCGGCGACGCAACGCGCCAATACCTCCCCTCGGCCCGCTCCGGCCAAACCCACACAGGAAACCCCATGAGTCTCAAATGCGGCATCGTCGGATTGCCCAACGTTGGCAAGTCCACGCTTTTCAACGCGCTGACCCAGGCGGGCATCGCGGCGGAGAACTATCCCTTCTGCACCATCGAACCCAATACCGGCGTGGTCGAGGTGCCCGATCCGCGCCTCGCGCAACTGGCGGACATCATCCAGCCGCAGAAAGTCGTGCCGGCCATCGTCGAGTTCGTCGACATCGCCGGCCTCGTCGCGGGCGCGTCCAAGGGTGAGGGACTGGGTAACCAGTTTCTGGCCAACATCCGCGAAACGGACGCGATCTGTCATGTCGTGCGCTGCTTCCACAACGAAAACGTCATCCACGTTGCGGGCAAGGTCGACCCGCTCTCGGATATCGAGACCATCGCGACCGAATTGGCGCTCGCGGACCTCGCAAGTGCCGAAAAGGCGCTCGCACGTTACGAAAAGCCAGCCCGTGCTGGCGACAAGGAGGCGCAGAAGATGGTCGCCGCGCTGAAACCCGTGGTCGATACCCTCAATCAGGGGCGGCCTGCACGCGCGGCCGGTCTCGACAAGGACGGGCTGGCGGCCATCAAGCCGCTGTGCCTGATGACCCTGAAGCCGACCCTGTATGTGGCCAATGTCAGCGAAGACGGCTTCCACGACAACCCCATGCTCGATGCGCTGAAAGACCACGCGTCGGGGGAGGGGGCGCCGGTCGTGCCGGTGTGCGCGTCACTGGAAGCCGAGTTACAGGAGCTGTCGCAGGAAGACCGGGTGGAATACCTCAGGGAGCTGGGGTGGGACGAGCCGGGCCTCAACCGCCTCATCCGGGCCGCGTACGATCTGCTGGGGCTGCAGACCTATTTCACCGCCGGGGTGAAGGAAGTGCGTGCCTGGACCATCCACAAGGGCGATACCGCGCCGCAGGCTGCCGGCGTCATCCATACCGACTTCGAACGGGGCTTCATTCGTGCCCAGACGATCGCTTTCGAGGATTTCGTTGCCTGCAGGGGCGAGGCGGGCGCCAAGGAAGCCGGCAAGATGCGCGCCGAAGGCAAGGAATACGTCGTGCGCGACGGCGACGTCATGAATTTCCTCTTCAATGTGTAAGGCGGTGTTTGACAGGCTTTCCACTAGCCCCCTATAATCTCGCGCTTCGTTTGGGTGGGGTTCCCGAGCGGTCAAAGGGATCAGACTGTAAATCTGACGGCTCTGCCTTCGAAGGTTCGAATCCTTCCCCCACCACCAGATTTTTGCAGTTCGAGCAGGGCGAAGCGGGTGGAGCGTGGTTGTTGACGCTTTAGCGGCTTTACTACCACGGCCCACTCCTTGCGGGTGTAGCTCAATGGTAGAGCTGAAGCCTTCCAAGCTTAAGACGAGGGTTCGATTCCCTTCACCCGCTCCAGTTTTTTGTATGGGCTAGGCGTTGTTGGTCCATAGGCCCATGTAGCTCAGTGGCAGAGCACTCCCTTGGTAAGGGAGAGGTCGGCAGTTCAATCCTGCCCATGGGCACCAGGTTAGGGTGTCGCCGGCTGGCGGCATCTTGTTTTGATGGTTGATTGGCGCTTGTCGAAGTCGACGCACCTTTTACTTGAATCGAATCGAGGGGTAGAAAATGGCTAAGGAAAAGTTCGAGCGGACCAAACCGCACGTAAACGTAGGGACCATTGGTCACGTTGACCACGGCAAG